>Ga0163144_10002308_pt1 | contig 44284 bp, 39 predicted proteins | sample OliLak19BULKMAT1_FD_123175 | JGI IMG/M metagenome (GOLD analysis project Ga0163144, IMG submission 123175) | Freshwater microbial mat bacterial communities from Lake Vanda, McMurdo Dry Valleys, Antarctica - Oligotrophic Lake LV.19.BULKMAT1 | ecosystem: Environmental > Aquatic > Freshwater >...
TACATCAAGCCACTCGGCGGAAGTGATGAACACGCCGATATCTCCACTGGACGCCTTCTTGAGCGTCGCGAGGAAGAAATGTACGTGAAGCCCGGCAAGTTGCGATGCGGACAATCCCAAACGTCTCGCTTCGTCGATTAGCCATTGCTTTCCGGCAGGGTCCAACAAGTGGTGTCGGATATACGGAGGATTTCCGATAAATAACGTTCGGCCGGGAATAGTTGGAAGCTCAAGATACCGATAGTCTGCCAGATGGATGCGGGATCGGCCAGCCAGACTGGCAACGGCAAGGTTTGCACGCGCCAAGATCGCCGCGACAGGGTCGGCGTCGACTCCAACTACAGATGCATTCGGGAATTGCCTCGCGGCGGCAAGGGAAAAACGCGCCGACCCGACGCCGGGGTCGACGATTCGTGTTATCGACTGTCCGCGCGTCCATCCGACCATCGCCGATACGATTCCAGGCGGAGTAAATGTCGCGCCGTTTTGTCTCCGCTCCGCAGGAGAGCGCAGTTTACAGAAAAGGTCGCCGAGCGGATCCCCGCCGGCGATGATGCTCCGGCGAAAACCGTCCGCTACCGACGGCGATGCGGGATCAAGTGAATGACACAGTTCGGCCTCCGCGGCGCTCCATTCTGGGACACTCCGAGCCCCAAGGGCAAGAGCAACGGCCAAAAGCGCCGATTCAGAACGCGGAAGCTGAACGCCGGACCCAACTGAATCTTGCCAAAGCAAATCATCAAAAAGAGCGTGTGGAGCATTTTTCATGGCATGCCTACCAACGGGAATGACCATCAGGACATGGGGATATTTCGTAGTGCCTGCCGGTTTCCCATGCCACCCTATGTTCGCGCGCCGGCCTAGGCCGTTTCAAATGCGATTGTACCGCATTCAACGCTTATCAATACTTTCGTGGGCAAGTAAGGCCCATTCCTCAATCTGATCCGGAATCTCGTCGCCCAAACGGAACGCGATGTAGTTGTCAATTAGCCCTTTGCAGTGGGCGACACTGAAAGCAATACATCGTTGAGGCGGTCAAAGGCGGGACGCATGGCCCGCCACGCTTCCCCATTCAGCCGTTCAATGGCTCTTGGATCCAAGCGATCTTGATTCATTTCCAACCTCTCTTGATTCGACTGCCCGTCTTCTATCTTAGCGAATGTCATTTTCAAGATGCCAGCAAAAATCTTGCGCGTTGTATACGATGCACCATGCAAATCGAGCATAAGGAAGTTGATAGACAGCAAATCCGTTGGGGGCCATTGCGTCAACGCACTTTATCCCATTCAGCGGCCGGTTGGCAAACCCATTTTCCCGCGGATCGACCTCCAAGCACCGATTGACCGAAACCGCCCCATCTCCGCCCGCGCTTCCTATAATCACTGGGAACGTCCGCCTTTGGAGTTGCCGGAGGCCGGCCGTCTACCAAGAGGTAGCCCATGAGTGTCGGGGATTTCCGTCCGATTCGATTGCGCAAGGAAGGCGACGACCGCCTCGCCATCGATTGGAGCGACGGCGTGTGTACGGTGACGCGTTGGCAAACGCTGCGCGAACAATGTCCCTGCGCCGGCTGCCGCGAGGAACGTCTCAAGCCGGCCGACCCCTTTCGCATCCTCAAACCCAGCGAACTCGAACCCCTTAAACCCGTGCGCATCGAACCCATCGGCATCTACGCCTATAAGATCACCTGGAGCGATGGCCACGACACCGGGCTTTTCACCCTGGACCATTTGCGTTCTCTTGGAGAATTATCTCCACCGAAATGAACTTGGGCATTGGTTTTGATTGTTGTCAGTGGTCCGTTGTCAGTGGTCAGTTGCGAAAGACGACCTTCCCAACCAGCGACAGTTGCCAGCAACAACTGACTACTGACTACTGACTACTGACAACGGGCAATTGACAACTAGCTGAAACACCATCGGAGCAAAATATGTCCTCCCCACAAGGCGGAATGCCTCAGAAAATATCGTTGCCCGGCGTCAAGCATGTGGTCGCGGTTGCCAGCGGCAAGGGCGGCGTCGGCAAGTCGACGGTCGCCACCAACCTCGCTCTCGCGCTGCACATGCATGGGCGGCGCGTCGGCTTGCTCGACGCCGACATCTATGGGCCCAGCCTGCCAATCATGATGGGCATTGCGGAAACTTGGGATCCCAATGGCCGAGAGTGGCCCCACGAGAAATACGGCCTGAAATTGATGTCCATGGGTTTCTGGGTGAAGCCCGAGACGGCGATGATCTGGCGCGGACCCATGGTGCATAAGTACCTGACGATCTTTCTCACGCAGGTGAACTGGGGCGAGCTTGATTACCTCGTCATCGATCTGCCGCCGGGGACGGGCGACGCGCAGCTGACGCTGACGCAGACGGCGCCGTTGTCCGGCGCGGTGATCGTCACGACGCCGCAGGACGTCAGCCTGATCGACGCGCGGAAGGGGCTGGAGATGTTCCGCCAGGTCAAAGTGCCGGTCTTGGGCATCGTCGAGAACATGAGCTACTTCGTCGGCGATGACGGCAAGCGCTACGAGATTTTTCGCCACGGTGGCGGCGAGAAACTGGCGCGCGAGGCCGACGTGCCGTTCCTGGGCGATGTCCCGCTCGATCCGCGCGTGGCGGAGTGCGGCGACGCGGGCGATCCGATCGTGCATCGATATCCGGAGACGCCGATCGCCAAGGCGTATCTGGCGCTGGCGACGAAGGTGGCGGAAGAGCTTACCAAGGCTGGGGCGCCGGAGGAGTTGCCAGGACTCGATCTTTAGAAACATTCGGAAAATACCTTCCGGATTTGTCTGCCGCTTGCGGCTTAGCGTTCGCCTCGGCCGTTTGCAAACGGGAAGCTATTTCTCGAACGTTGCTTATGGTCAGAGCGCCGACGCGTGCGCGCCGGGTCTGGTAGCGCGTCGAAATTGGCAACGCGAATTTCACGGGAAATTCGTTTGACATTCGCCGCGCGTTTAATGTATACATTCTTTCACTATCGAAATGCGCGGCGGCATTTCAGATGCTTCCCATCCTTCTTCCCGCCGCGACGCCCATTTGAGGATTCCACCATGAAAATGCGTCGCATGTTTGCCTGTCTCGCCGTCCTGGCTTTGCTGGGCATGATCTCAAATCTGCCCTCGTCCGCCGGGGACAAAAAGGAGGGGCCTCCGGGATTCGACGTCCCCAAGCCCGGCCCCGAACACAAAATGCTGGCCGGCCTCGCGGGCACGTTCAAGGCCGAGGTCAAGATGATGGACCCGACCGGCAGCGGCAAGTCACTCGAGTCCAAGGGAACGATGAAACGCTCCGTTATTCTCGATGGCCGCTATGTGAAGGAGGATTTCGCGGGTGAGTTTCTCGGCCAAAAATTCAAGGGCATGGGTTTGGTCGGCTACGACACGAACAAGAAGAAGTTCGTCGGTGCCTGGATGGACACCATGTCAACGGGCATCATGACTTCGGAGGGAACCTATGACGCCGCCTCGAAGACACTCACGAGCCACGGCGTGGAAGACGCGAAGGGAATGAAAGTGAAGACGAAGGACGTGCTCAAGATCGTCAGCCCGGACGAGCAGCACATGGAAATGTATCGCACCATGGGCGACATGGAAATGAAAATAATGGAGATCACCTTCACGCGCGTCAAGGAAATGAAGAAAGAAAAGAAAGCGAAGTAGTAGAAGGTTGGGTGGCATGCTTTTGCGGATCCCTCGCGTTGCAGTTGTCCCCTGCAAGGACACCGCAAAAGCATGTGCGATGCGTCCAACCGCCCTCGCCCTTGAATTGCCATGGGACGACGCCGACATGCTTTTGCGGTGTTTCTCGCAAGGACCAATCCATCGCGAGGGATCCGCAAAAGCATGCCACACATCTTGCGCTAGTTGAATCCGCGCTCAAAAAATCGCGAAAATCTCCTTTTGCGGTTCGCCGCCGGTGACGTGGACGTTGCCCTTGGCGTCGACGAAGACGTCGACCTCGCTGCGGATGCCGAACTCCTTGAGATAGATGCCGGGTTCGACCGAGAAGCAGGTATTCGGAAGAACGCGGCGTTCTTCCTTGGTCTCCAGCCCGTCCATGTTGGCGCCGTTGCCGTGGGTTTCTTGGCCTATGGAATGGCCGGTGCGATGGCAGAAATACTCGCCATAGCCCGCTTTTTCGATGACGGCACGGGCGGCGTCATCGACCTGCCAACCTTGCAACGGTTCACTGGCGGCGAAGGCGCTCCGTACCCGGTCGATGGCGGCATCGCGGGCGGCGGCGACGATCTGGAAGACGTCGCGATATTTGGCGGGCACTTCCTTGCCCAAGAAGCACGTCCAGGTCAGGTCGCTGTAAACCGCGCGCGGCTTGTCGAGCTTGGCCCAAAGATCGATCAGCACGAAGTCGCCGGTGCGGATGATCCCTTCGGGGCCGGGAGCGGGCGAGTAATGGGGATCGCCGCTGTGGGGCCCGACGCCGCAGATCGGCGCATGATCGGTGACAAGGTTGTGCTTCTTGAAATGATCGAGAATGAGTTGCTGGATTTCCGTTTCGTGAATGGTGCCGCCGTCCTTCGTCCGCTTGCGAAGCGTGTCGAAGCAGAGGTCGAACGCGGCCCGGGTGTGCTTGGAGGCTTCCAGGTGCATGCGCCATTGTTCGTCGTCCCAGGTCGCCTCGAACAATTGCACGAGATCGCCGGAGGGCAACACTTCCGCGCCGAAGGAACGCACCAACTCAACCGTGCCGGCGTCGACGCGCGAAACGTAGGGATTGGCGTTGCGAGGAACATACTCCATGGCGACCCGCCGAGCGCCTTTGACCAGTTCGCCGACGCCCGCTTCCAGATCTTGCCAGCGCAGGTAGCTTTTTGCCTCGCCGGGCAAATGGTCGAGGGCATGCGGCTCGATCCGATGGACAAGCTTGCGAGGTTCGCCCTTGGCGGGAACATAATAAAACCAACGACGCGATAGCATTGCCTCGCTCCCCAAGCCGATGACGCGGCGGGCCAGGACGTTGAGCCCTCGGAAATCGTAGAGCAGCCAACCGTCGAAACCGTTGTCGGCGATGGCTTTTTGGACGGCGGGTAGATCGAACATTGGCGTTTCTCACTATTCGGGGATGAAATGTCGCGATGGTCTATCCATAGCGATTATGTCGACGCGGAGGAGAAGTTGACAGGCGCAATTGGGCGATTTTCTTGACAGCGACCGGGCCGGATTGATAGCCTCAATGGGAGAAGGCACGTCACCGAAATTCTCGCGGTCCGTTCAATTCGGCCGCGTTTGCTTGTTCCTGTCCGCCACAGAGGTCGAGTTATGAGAGCGTCGCGCTGGCTGTTGTTGACGGCGATTGTCACGGGTTCTTTCGGGGCCGGCGCCGCGCGGGGTCAGGGAGCGTCGCTGCCGTTCGATGAACCGAACTACTTGGAAAAATCGGCGTTCGGCAAACTCGTGAGTGAATATCGCGGCGAGAAGGACAAGAAAACGCTGGAAACCTTCGACAGGTTCGCGAAATACTACGTCTACCGGATTACCCGTGCCGAGTCTCTGCGCGATCGTGAACGCGCGCTAAGTGACTTGGAAACCGAAGTCGTGAGAAGGGCGGTGCCGAACACAGGTCGGCCCAATCACTATTTCATCCGCGCCTTCAACCCGCTCTTGGCCAACTATCTGCGGCAAGTCTTGGTCCACTATCCCTCCATTAAGGGAAACCAAACGACGCTCCTTTACACCGCGCAGATGCTGCCCATCGCGGCACGGCTCAAAATCGACAATGTGGACCATCTCAAGGAAGATAAGATCGGCGATCTCCTGGTCGAGATTCTGAAGCAACCCAGCGACAAGGCGCCGGCAACGGAGCCGAAAATCAATCGGCATCCCGCGATTCAGATGTACGCCGCCAAGGCGCTGCGTCAGTATTTCCCGGTGAAGGCCATCCAAGACAATCTCTTTAACCAGGTCAAGAAGGATCAGGATGTGGAGCGCGTGGATGCCCTGAGCGGATTCATCGACCAGAAATGGCCGGCGAAAACGATGGACGACGACGCCGTTCGCTACATACGTCGGGAGGCGCTGGCCAGCTTGGCCGACGCGCAGATGCCGGCGGTCGCGGCGCTCGCGGGGTTCGCGAAGAAAGGCGGCTTCGGCGTTGCGGAGGGAACGCCGGTTCCCACGTTCATGCGCGTTCTTGTCAAGGGCGGCATGACTCCGGAACCGAGCCTTTTCGAGAAATACCATGCGGCGCTGGGCCTGTGCAAGCTTCAATGCTCCGAGGTTCCCGACTACGAACCTGAGACGGGCGTCTATCTCGTCGGCGCGTTCGTGGTGGATTTCGCCATCGCCTACAACAAGGAAGTCAACCAGCTTCGCTTGAAAAAGACCGCCACCTTGCCCTGGAAGATTTACAGCGAGAGACTCAAGATCGAACTTAATCAGATGGTCAAGAACACGAAGGACTCTGCTAACGCGAACAAGGCTGCCGCGGCCGTCAGGAGCGCGGCATTGCCGTTGCTGACCAATATCGCCGCCTACGACATTGCCCAGCCGGAAAACCTCAACGCACTCCGCGCCGTGGTCAACGGCATTCGGCCCAAGGCGGAAGCGGTGACGCTCTTCAAAACCGTGAAAGGTCCGACCATTAAGATGGAAGGGCGCTGATTCGGACCACGCGTCTTCGTTTCGCGCTCGCAGTGCATTCCCGTTGGCGTCGCGGTTCTTCCGGTACTGGAGAATAGGCGGCGCGGTGGACGGGGCGGAGCGAGCGCGAAACGAAGAAAGTTGGCACATCGGTGAAGGGCTGCCTACGTTATCCGGGTGGATGCGGACGCGATTATCATTGGGTCGGGGCCGAACGGGCTGACGGCTGCGGCGACGCTCGCGCAGGCGGGCTGGCGCGTTCTGATCCTGGAAGCGCAAGCCAGGCCCGGCGGCGCCGCGTATTCCCTTGAGACCACGCTGCCGGGTTTTGTTCACGACGTCGGCGCCGCGTTCTTCCCATTCGCCCAAGTCAGCCCCGCGCTGCGGAATCTCAAGCTCGACGCCGTCGGGTTGCGTTGGCAGGGCGGCGTTTACGAGAGCGCGCATCCCGCCGCCGATGGAACGTGCCCCGCGATCAGTCGCGATGTGGATCGTGCCGCCGCAAGCTTTGGCGCGGATGGCGATGCTTGGCGGAATTTGGCGCGCTGGATCGACGCGATGGGTGAGCGTTTGCCTCACGCGCTTTTGAGTCCGCTACCGGCGCTTCGGCCTGTACTGGGTTTGGGCATCGCGAATCTGGTGCGCTTCGCGCGTGCCGGGCTTTCGACGTCGGCCGGCTATTCGCGGCATCTGTTCGGGACGGAGGCCGCGCGCCGTGTTATTCCTGCGCTCGCTTTGCACGTCGATTTGGGGCCGGAGGATTTTTCGGGCGCGGCGCTTGGCTTGGTGCTCGCCTTGCTTGCGTCCTACAAGGGTTTCCAAGTTCCGGAGGGTGGGGCGCGGTCGATTACCGACGCGATTCTGCGCCGCGTCGAGCAGCACGGCGGCACGCTTCGCCTCAACAGTCGCGTGACGGAAATCGTGGTGCGTCAGCGTCGCGCCGTCGCGGTGAAGACGGAGGGCGGAGAGGAGCATCGCGTGCGCTTGGCGGTGTTAGCCGATGTCGGAGCGCCGGCCTTCTACCAACGATTGTTGCCCGACGATGCCGTGCCGGGTTGGGTACGCGTCGGCATCCAGCGCTTTCGCTACGGCTGGGGCACCTTCAAGATGGATTGGGCGCTCGACGGTCCCGTGCCCTGGAACGCGGGGCCCGCACGACAGTCGGCCGTGGTGCATACCGGCGATAGCGTCCAGGACTTGATCGACTTCACGAATCAGGTGCGGGCGGGAGAGTTGCCGACGAATCCTTATCTCGTCATCGGGCAGCAGTCGCTATTGGATCCGACCCGCGCGCCGCAAGGAAAGCACACGCTGTGGGCCTATAGCCGGGTTCCCAACACGATGCACGGCGGCTGGGCAGGGAGCCGGGAAAGATTCGCCGATCGCATCGAGGAACGGATCGAAGGCCTGGCGCCGGGTTTTCGGCGTTTGATCCTGGGCCGCGCGATTTTCGCGCCGGACGATTTGGAGCGGATGAACGAAAACCTAGTGGGCGGCGACTTGGGCGGCGGCTCGGCGCGGTTCGATCATCAGTTGTTTTTTCGGCCCTTGTTTCCTTATTTTCGCTATCGCACACCGGTGGCGGGCGCGTATCTTTGCTCGGCGTCGACGCACCCCGGCGCGGGGGTCCACGGCGCCTGCGGCTACAACGCGGCGCTACAGGCGCTGGAGGATTGGGCCTGACCCCGTTTCGCGCTCGCGCCGCGCCGTCCTAAGCGCGACGCCCACGCTAAGCCGCAAGCGGCGGGCTACTTCTTGGGGGGTAGCGCCAGATCTTCCTTGGAAATATCCACGCGCGCGCCATCCGCCGGAACGTCAACCTGCGCCGCCCAGAGAATCCCGTTGACGATCATGCGCCGAAACGGCTCGCGCTGGAAGTTGGCGTAGGGATGCCCGAGCGTCGTCGCGAACGATCGGCCGCCTCCGTCTCGTTCATGCACCCAGCCGACGATGACGTCTTTGCCCTTGCGTTCGGTGACTTGTAGGTACGGTTTCGCCTTGTCGAGTACGGGATTGAGATAGTATTCGTCGTCGATCTCGTATGCCGTCCAGCCGTGGCTGATGGGGTGTTTGGGCAGCAGTTGTTTGAGGGTCGACTTGCCGCCGCTGAGGCCGACGTTGCTGATCCAGGTGCCGCCGAGATAGCGTTTCCAGGTGGGGCCGAGGCGGTCGAGATTCTTCTGATATACGGTGGACGCCCAATGAATCGTCACCAGACCGACGCCGCTCGCCATCAGCTTGTCGACTTCCGCACGATGGGGCCCTTCGAGCAGTACCTCGGCCGCCGGACTGGTGTAAAGGACGATGGCCTTGACGCCCTTGAGCATGGCCGGATCCTTGGGCCAACGGTTGGAGACGACGGCATCGACCTTGTTGAGTTCCAGGCATTTCGCCAGCATGCCGCAAGTGTGCATATACATGTGGCTGCCGTGCGGATGATCCGGATTGTGGCCGATGAGTAGAACGCGCGGACCGGCCTTGCCGCCGGCGACAAGCGAAGACCCAGCCAAGAACAACGTCAAAAGGGAGAGCAAGCGAGACATAAAGCGACTCCGGTTGTGGTGCCGGTATTCTACCGGCACGGGTTGGACGAAATCGGGGCAGGCTCTATACGTGCAGGTAAAAAACCGGCACCACAAGTTGAACCGAGTGCCAATGTACCGCGTATGCGGAGTGGGAGCAAAAGTGTTGCGCATCGAATTTTGAGGAGAGGAAATCCATGCCCGCGTATTGTTGCATTCTGAACCAGGGTCAGCGCGCATATATAGACAAGATAGAGAGCTTGCGTGCTCTGGCCTGCCTGGTACGAATGTGAGCGAGACCGGACTGGCCTCCTTCAAACACTGCAAAAACCTGACGTACCTTGATCTGGGGAACACGCCGGTAACGGACGCGGGCCTGGCCCCCTTGATAGATTGCAAGAGCCTGACCGGCCTGAACCTGCAAAAGACCAAAGTCACCGCCGCCAAGATCGCCGAGTTGCAGAAGGCGTTGCCCCAGTGGCGCATCGAATGGGACGGCGGCGTCATCGGGCCTACGGTGGGCGCGGGGAAGTAACGGCGCGGGGCATTTTTAAGCTCCTGTTGACAACTGGCCCAGGCGTCGACAGTACCGCACAACCATGTTAAGATGAAGTAACTGGCCACATGGGGGAGGGGTTTTTCGTGCGGCTTCATCATGGAACCACGCGAGGATGGGCGGAAGCGATCCTGGCGAATGGCCCCGATCCTTATTTCCGGCCGCCGGGTGTGGAAGGCGAACCGGAAGGGTTCTTCACCGCTCGCGCGGAAGGCCCGTTCCCCTTTGGCAGTCCCGAACTAGCAGCGCGTGGCAAAGCCTGGGAATACTCCGAAACCGGACTGGCGGTTATTCTGGAAATCGACATTCCGGAGGCATTGTGGGCTGATCTTGTAGGGAAGCGCGGGGAAGAAGAATCAGGCAAAGGCGTGGGCCGTGGCGGCGAAGTCTGGTTTGGCATCGATTTCTGGGACACGAAGATCGATTTTGGCGCAACGAAACTTCGAGAAGTCTGGCCGCAATTGCACAAGGCAATCCTGCCGTTGGAGAAAAAGTGAACGAGGAAGTACAGACAGTGATGGCGTCGAGCAATCCGAAAGAAACACGGTGGGCAACTAATCGAAAAAACCATGATCGACATTGCCGTACAACATCCGAAGATCGCCGAGTTGCAAAAGGCATTGCCCCAATTCCGCATCGAATGGGACGGCGGGGTTATCGAGCCGACCCCGACAGCACCCGGTGCGTTCTCCGTCGCGTGCGCCCGAAAGAAGGGCTAAAATGGGGAGGCAACGTGCTCGTGCATGAGGGTGTCGGCCTTTCCGTTGCCGAATCGCGAGACGAGCGTCTCAATCGTCTCGCGGAGGGCAGGTCGGCATGAAGGCGCTGCTTGACACTTCCACGCTTATCGCCGCGATGCTGCCCGATCATGCCAATCGCCGCCGTAAGAAAGTCAAACGGTGTAAACGAAGGGGGGAGCGTGTCGTTTCGGTCGTAGTGGTCTGGGGAAATGTCGCAGTGGTGGACGGGGAGGGGGCGAGCGCGAAACGGGGAAGGACAATGGTTCACTGTGCCGGCAGGTAGCTCAAGAACCGTTCGTACGGTTCTTCCCACCGCTGGGGCGATTGCGGGGTGTAGGTGAGGGGTTCGAAGCTGCGGCGGACGATGTCGCGGGCTTGGGAGAGGGAGGCGATGAGGCCCAGGCCCATGGCTTGGGTGAGGACGTTGCCGATGGCGGTGGCTTCGATGGGGCCGGCGACGACGGGGCGGTCGCAGCAGTCGGCGGCGAGTTGGCACAGGAGGGTGTTTTGCGAGCCGCCGCCGACGATGTGGATCGTTCGCAGGGGACGGGCGACGAGGTCTTGCAGGCGGTCCAGGAGCCAACGGTACTTCATGGCCAGGCTTTCCAGGGCGCAGCGGACGATGGGCCCGGGGCCTTGGGGGACGGGTTGCTTGGTCTTGCGGCAGAAGTCGGCGATGGCGTCGGGCATGTTGGCGGGCAGGACGAAGGAGGGGTCGTCGGGGTTGACGAGGCTGACGAAGGGCGGGGCTTGCTCGGCCATGCGCATGAGGGCTTCGTAGGTGTAGGTGGTGCCGGCGTTCTCCCAGACGCGGCGGCACTCTTGGACGAGCCAAAGGCCCATGATGTTTTTGAGCAGGCGGATGGTGCCATCGACGCCGCCTTCGTTGGTGACGTTGACGGCGGAGGCGCGTTCGTCGGTGAGGGGCTGGCGGGTCTCGACGCCCATGAGCGACCAGGTGCCGGAACTGATGTAGGCCCAGGAGTGCCCTACAGCGGGGACGGCGGCGATGGCGGCGGCCGTGTCGTGGGTGGCGGGGGCGATGACGGGGACGCCGGCGTAGCCAACCTGGTCGGCGACGCTCTTACGCAGGGGGCCGAGGACGGTGCCGGGGGAGACGAGGGTGCCGAAGATGCGGTCGGGGATCTTGAAGGCGCGGATGAGATCCCAGGACCACTTGCGGGTCTTGGGGTCGAGGAGTTGGCTGGTGGAGGCGTCGGTGTACTCGTTGACCTGGATGCCGGTGAACCAGTAGTGGAAGAGGTCGGGGATGAGAAGCAGACTTTCGGCGGCGTCCAGGAGCGGCGAGCGGTCGCGCATGAGCGCGAGCAGTTGGAAGAGCGTGTTGAAACGCATGAACTGGATGCCGGTGTGGCGGAAGATGTCGGCGCGGGGCACCTGTTGGAAGGCGGCTTCCATCGTGCCTTCGGTGTGCGGATCGCGGTAGTGGCGGGGGTTGCCCAGGAGCATGCCGCCGCGGCCCAGGAGAGCGAAGTCGACGCCCCAGGTGTCGACGCCGATGGAGGCGATCTCGCTATGCTCGGCGCGGGCCATGCGCATGCCGTTGAGCATCTCGCGGTAGAGGCCGAGGACGTCCCAGTGCAGCGTGTCGAGGGTGGGGACGGCGCCGTTGGGGAAGCGGTGCAGGACTTCCAGGAGGATGCGCTCGCCGTCGAACTTGCCGATGAGAGCGCGGCCGCTTTCGGCGCCGAGATCGAAGGCGAGGATGTTTTTGGTGTAGGGCATGGAAAGGGTTTCCGGCCATCTGGGTAAGCGTCGCGTCAAGGGGCGAGCGTCGAGGCGTCAGCCCGACGTGGGCGCATCGCGACCATCCACAGCGGGCTTACGCATCCACGGCGGGCTTACGCCGCGCCGCTCGCCTTGGTTACTTTCCAGCAGTGATCTTGGGCAGCGCGGAAAGGATGTTCTCGATGGCGGGGTCGTTGAGTTCGCCGGCGCGGAAGGCGAAGTTGGCTACGACCTTTTGCTTGACGGCGAGCAGGACGGTGACGTCGGCTTCGCGGGCGATGAGATAGGCGGGAGGGCCGACGACGTCCTCGAAGACCATGAGGGGAACGGTGCCGGTGGCGTTCTTTTTGCCCCAGTCGACGATCTTGGCGTCGAGAGAGGTCTGATCGGCGGCGAGGAAAGTGATCCAGCTTTTGAGTTCGACCTTTTGATGTTCGCTAAGGGCCTTGTCGAGTTTGTGCGCGAGCCGGCCGAGGGGTTCGCTCAGGGATCGGGCGAAGACGATGACCATGGGCTTGTCGGCGGTTTCGCAGATGAAGCAGTGTTGGGTGCCGCGTTGGGCGCCGACGCTGACCAGGGCGGAATAGGGGCCGGGGCGCCGTCCGGGTTGCGGGCCGGATTTGCAGGGCTCGTCGGCGCGGAGAAAGGGGAGGCCCAGGAAGAGGACGGCGATGGCGGAGATTGGTTTCACGGGATATTCTCGCGAATGTGGTAGTGAACGGGAACGCTAAGCCGCGAGCGGCACAGGTTACTTCTTGCCCTTTGACGCGGGTCCGTCGAAAAAGCTGGGTCGGCCTTTGCCGCTGCCCACGGTGGCGACCGGGCTGCGCAGGTCGTTGAGTTCCGTTTGGATGGCGCCGGCGTCGGCGCGGTTCCAGCAGCGTTGGGCCAATTCGGCGAAGCGGAGGGATTCTTCCGCGCGGCCTTGGCGTTCGCAGACGACCATCATGCCCAGGGCGCCGCGGGCGCTGCCGGAGTCATGGGCGAGGGCTTCGAGAAACGCTTCTTCGGCGACGTCGAGCTTGTTGCACTTGAGGGCGGCGATGCCCCAGAGTTCCATGTGGTAGGCGCCGTGACCCCAGGCATGCGCTTTGTAGTCATCCTTGGTCTTTTCGATCGTCTTGGCGAGGAGCTTGAGACCGGCTTCGATGTCGCCTTTTTGACAGAGCAGCTGGCCTTGCGTTTCCCAGAGGCGAAGTTCCAGAACCTTGTCCGTGCGCTTCTTCGTGAAGGCTTCCTGCAAGACGGCGACTTCCGGGGCGGCGCGATCCGTATCGCCCTTTTTGAGATAGACCAGAGCCCGCAGATAGCTCGACATCGTCTTGTCTTTCTTCTTGCCGTAATCGTTGGCGATGGCGAGGGCGGCGCTATAATCGCGTTCGTTCAGATGCAGGCGAAACCAAGGCAGCGGCTGGTTGAACTTATATCCCTGGCACAATTTCTTGATTTTCTTCGCTTCGGTGTAACGGGCATCATGTGTGAGGGACGTCATCAGGGTTTCGAGGTGGTGGGAAAACTGCCAATCCTCGTTGGGCCGAACGTTCATGAACGTGTGGTAGGCGCGTTCCATCTCGATGGCGCGGGTGGAGCGGTCGCTGGTCTTGTCCCATTTGCCGATGCGCATGGCGAGATGGGCCTGCATGTGAAAGGCGTGCCACATGCCGGGCGAGGAAGCGATGTAACCCTCGGCATGTTGCCAACCGAGACCGGGGCGGCGGGTGTTTTCGTAGATATGCACGAGTTCGTGGTGAGCGCCGGGATGCAGCGGGTTCACCTTGAGCAGCGCCTTGTAATAGGGGATGTTCGCATATTGCCCCTCGGCGATTTGGGCGCGGTGGAACCAGCCTTCTTCGTCGTCCTCGTAGAGCATCAGGAGTTCGTCGAGAGTGCGGGTGGCGTCCTTTTTGCGATTCTCGGGAGTGACGCCGGCCCAGATGCCTTTTTCTTGCAGACGCGCTTTGATGAGCAAGCTTTCGCGATGGCTGGCCTTGCCGATCAGTTCCTGCGCTTTCTTGAGGGCCACGGTGTGTTGCCCCTTGCCCCATTTCTCGATCGCCCGGCTCAGGCCCCACCATGCCATGGCGCAATCGGGGTCGTACTTGGCGGCGGTCTCGAAGGAGCGGGCGGCTTCCATCCAGACGTAGGAATACAGGAAGCCCAGTCCCTGATCGAAATACGCCTGACAGACGGGAGACCGGGTCGTCACGCGGTATTTCACCAGGCAAAGATCGGGCATCAGCCGCGATGGGTTCAACTTGGTGATGGGCAGCTTGCCTTTGTCGGCGTCATCCTTCTTGGCGGTTGTTTTCTTTTCCTCCGGCAGGCGCTCCTTTTTCGGAGGCGGCGGGAGAAGTTCCTTCTCCTGGGCCGGGAGGGCGACCGGAGCGAACAAGAACAACAGTACCGGAATCAAAAAATGCTTCATAGAAGGCAACTCGTTGGAGAGTTCCAGCAGGCGGGTCGTCGGGAGGAGTCTGACCAGCGTACTTTGGAAAAAAGGAAGCTGTTCTGAGATTATCTATTGTGAGGGAAGGTCCGAGCCGTTACCAGAGGAAAATGGAAAAAGGGTTTGAAGCCGCGCTGTCATCGTCGGCAAGTCCGGATAAGTTTCGCGGGCTTGCGTGGCTTCTCAAAATGGAGCGGTCTTCTTGCAGCTGCCCGTTCGGGCGAACCGGGCGGCGTCAGGCTTCGGCGCGTTCCTCGCCGGCACTCTCTTCGCCCGATTGGACCGGTTCGCCGACCGGCGGCGGCTGGAAAATCCGCTCCAGAAACGGCAACGCCTCGCCGGGATAGGTGACGTGGGCGATTTCCTTGCGATTGATGCCGTCTTTCGTTGGGATCAGATTCGCGAGCTTGACATCGACGGGGGATTCGGCGCCGCACTGCGGACAGATGCTGACGCTGACCATGGCCAGGCCGGCGGCATCGGTCGAGGGCGGACTGTTGAAATGGCTCAACTCGCCCACGCGCAGGGCATGCACGTCGGTGTCGGGAACGGGGCCCAGTTCGCGCGATTCCTTCCAGCTTTCGCATGCCGAGCAGAATGGTTCTGCCGCGGCAACCATCTGGATGGAAAGGGCGATGCCCGCGACGATGAGAATCTCGACGGCCCAATAAATCCAGCTGCCGATGTAACCGAGGTTCATGCCGTTGTTATTGCCACCGCCCCGCGCGCTGTTGAAGGTGACGCCCTCCGTGGCGCGGTAATTCATGAAACTGAAAAAGTCGTCAACCAGAAAGCCGGCCCGTTTGGCGGGATCCATGAAGACTTGTTTCATTTCGGGATTGAGAATTGGCAATTGCTGGATTTGCTCGATTGGCAACTCCGCGAGCTTGCGTGCCGCCACGCGATCTTCGGGACGCATGAGGCTCATCCCATTCTCAAACTCCATGTAATTGAGATAGTGCATGCTGAGCATGGCGAAAAAGCCGCCGAGCAAGCCGCTGATGCCGCCCAGAACGGCATTGCGCACCTTCCCCGCGCGCACGGCCACGTAACCGACGGCGCCGACACCGGCGCCGATAACGCAGGGAAAGATGAGCACGAGGTAAAACCACCGACTGACGAAGCCGGCGAGCACGCCCAGCACCAGCCCGCCCAAGAGCGATCCGAAGAGCAGTAATCCGGAACCAAATGTGGTGAAGCCGCCCTCGGCGCGATAAGTGACGGTATCGAAATCGGGATAGGGCTGGTTCATGGGCTACCTCCAGTCGCGATGGGAGATGGACGTTGGAAATCGTAAACGGAGAGGCGGAAAAATGCAAGCCGCCCTGTTCGCCGCGTTCCGGCCATCGTGGAAAGACATCGTCAAGGAACGTTCGCAGTCCACGCAAAGCGACGATAAATCGTCGCAGTCTAAAGGAAAGCGGCGCAAGTAAGGCTTACTTCTTTCCCACCGCCTCCACGCTCATCACCGCCCCATCCGATAACGCCACGACAACTCGGCCCTCGATCACGACGGGCGTTGCCACCGGGACGACTTGGGCTTGGATCTGATGGGTGCGTCGCGCGGGTAGGCCGGGTTCGAGCGCGAGCCAGGTGAGTTGGCCGCTCAGATCGGCGACGACGAGTTGTCCGTCGAACGCTGCGGGGATACCGACGATGTGGGCGATGCCGACGTATTCGCCGGCGGGTTCGGATTTGTCGGGATCGATCCAGACCAGGCGATTCTTGCCGACGACGCAGAGGATGCCGTTGCCGCGTACGACGGGTCCGGCGCTGAGCCGACCGGGCAAGGGCCAGGAACGAATCTCTTTGAGCGTCTCGCCGTCCAGTAGGGTGAGTTGCTGCGATGCGTCGGCGACGGCGAGCCAGGCTCGGCCGTCCTTGCGTGGGAGCGCCACCGGAGCGGCGACGATGCGTTGGGCGAATTCCTTGGAGCCGACCAAGCTGGGCGCGGCGCCGAATTCCGCCCAGCGCCAGAGCGTGACGGCCAAATTGCCGTCGGTGGCGGCGAAGGTCTTGTCGTCGAGCGCGACGATGTGCCCGGGGGCGTGATCGTCGGAGCGCAGGCCTCGCCAGGATTCGAGCTTTTGCACCTTGCCGCCGTCGCCGGCCAGGGCGAGCATCTCGCCGCTCGCAAGAGGCATCACGAAGTGATTGCCGTGCTTGGTCCATGTTCCCAGCGGCGGGTGGGGGAGATTCCAGCTTCTCGTTGACGCTTTGCCTGCGTCGAGGACGTGAAGACGCAACGGCCCGGCCCCGGATTTCGGCCAAGTGAAACAGGAGGGCGTCTTCGCATGGGGCAGCCAGAAAAAGTGATCGCCGGGGTTCAGCTTCAGGATCGGGTCGGCAGCGACGACGTTCCAGCTTTGCTTGTCTTTGGCGAGTGCGATGCGGTACAGGGCCCGGGAACCCTGGAACAGGACATCGTCAGCGCCGGCGGTTTGCAGCGGCGATTGAGCGATGACGCCCAGGCGGCGTTGCCAGCGGATTCGGCCCGTCGACGCATCGACGGCGGTGGCGTAGCAAGTCGGCTCGTCGGCCGCTTGCGTCACCAGGAAGAGCAACGGTTCCTCGTCGGCGTCGATCACTTGAGCGGCATGCAGCGGCGAGCCGAGCAACAGACCCGGCGTCCATTCCGAGGAAAGCGTGAGTCCTTCCTTGGGGTTGAGACCCAGGAGATAGTGCCGCAAACGGCCGCCGCCGAGGATCCACCAGCGCTCCGGATCGGCGTGGGCGATGAGTCCTGGGGTCGCCGTCGAGGAGCCGGGCGAGATCGTCGCGCCGTCGGGCACGAACGGGTATAGCCGATCGCCGCCTTGGGGTTTGATGCCGAGCAGAGTGAAGGAGCCGTCGTCTCCGGCGACGCCCAGGCGATCCGCGACGCACCATGCCCGGAACGTGTGTCCGCTCGGCAAGGCGTGGGTCTCGACGGGATCGGCGTCGGAGTCCTCGATGGGCAGCGCGTAACGGCGAAGTTGCGCGCCTTTGCCGCGCGCGACGCTCAGGAGAAGCCAACTCTCGCTCGCCGCCTTAGGCGCGCGGGTGCTTGCGTCGCCGACGATCAGCGGCTTGCCCTGTAAGGCGCCGGGGGCATGCCGGAGATAAAGCACGCGTTCGCAACGCTGCTTGCCGACATCGAGAACGTAGAGACAGGTGTGCCCGGCCGGCAGGTAGATAAGCTCGGTGCCGGGTTGATGCACGCCTTCCTCGGTGAGGGCTTGGCCCAGTTCGTAGAAGCCCCAAAGACGTCCCGAAACCAGATCGATCTCATCCACCCGCCCGGAAAGCAGGGGAACGAACAGGCGATTGTGAACACGCACGGGAAGCGTCACGCAAGCGCTGGACAGCGGTTGTCGCCAGAGAATCCGGCCGTCCGACGCGGCCAAGCCCAAGACGGCCGGCTCATCGGTGGCAATGGCGATCAGCAACGCCGGGTGCGCCAGGGTGGCCGGTATCGACATCGGCAGATGTCGGGAATCGATGCCCAGACGCCTTGCCCAGCGGATGTCTCCGCGCTGCGGATCCAAAGCATAAAGAATTCCGCGGGCGAGGGCGAAGACGGGGGACGCCCCGGTCGGTCCCTCTTTGTCGTAGTACGAGGACGGCGCGAACACGTAGTTGGCGATGCCGGCGGGAGAGGTGAGCTGCGGCGTCGACACGCCGTTCATGGAAGTGTAGGTGATGCCCGCGAAGTGGTTCGCCTTGAGGTCGGCGAGGATTTTCGCGGCCTCGCCTTTGGCGTCGAGGTTGCGTTGTTCGATGAGAGCAAGCGCCGCCTCCACGGACGCAGCCGAGGGGTTCTCGGCGAGTCGGCGCAAAAGCGCGATGCTTTGATCGTGAAACGTTTTATCGCGCAGGGAGAGTTCCACGCGGGCGAATTCGCCGGTGAAGAACTTGGCATGCTCCACGGGCGAGACGCCTTTGGGGGGCGTGAACTTGTCGGCTTCGGTCCAGGCGAGTTTGGCGCGGGCGAGCAGGTCGCGGTTAAAGTTTTGGCCGGCGAGATTGGCCAAATCCTTGGAAAGACGCTCCAGCGTTTCCCAAAGCTCGCCATGCCGATCTTTGAGCAGGGCGTCGTTTTTGTAACTTTCGAGGAATTTGAGCACGTCATCCAGCGAACGGCTCGCTTCCTTGGGATCGGTGCTGGGACGATGGACGGCGGCGCGCAGTTCGCTGAGTTCGGCCAGGAGGCGATACTCGGGGCGGCGCGTGCTGTCCGGAAAGTCGTGGGAAAGGCCCAGGAGAATCGTGACGGTCTTGGCGTAGTCCTGATTCTTATAGGCGTCTTGCGCGATTTGAAAGCGTTCGGCTTCGTCGCTGGTTTGACGGGCCTGAATGAGATAGACGGCGCCGACGCCCAGACCGGCGAGCATTATCACCATGACGAGCATAAGCAGGAGGCTGCGCCGGCGAGCGCCGGAGTTTGTTTCCGGTTCGGGGAAGAGCGGTGACGAGGCGAATGCGGCCTCCTCCGTTGGTTGGGCACCGTCGTCAGTCGGCGCCGCATCGGAACCGGCATCGCCTTCCAGTTCCGCGAAGTCCGGTGCATCCGCGGGGGCAGCTTCCACCGCCGCGGCGGTCGGCGCCTGGCCTCGCACCGGCGGCGGCGCGCCTTGCCAGCTGGGAAGCGGGGCGGATTCCGTGGGCGTCGGCTTTGGATCGGCACGCTTGACCGGGGCGCGAGGTTGTTCAGTCGGCGGGGGCGCTTCCGGCTGCGGGGGAATGACCTCCGCAGGGGTTGGCGTCGTAGCGGCGACGCTTTCCGAAGATGGGGTTTCGGTCGGCGTTGGTTCGGTCGTGGATATTGACGGAGGCGCGGCGTCGGGCGCTGCGACGGCCGAATCCTTTACTTCAAAGACCGCCCGGCAAATGACGTTGGGGCAGCGCATGCGCTTACCCGCCAGGGCGGCATCCACCTGGTATTGGCTTTCGCAGCGGGGGCAAACGACGGCGATGGTGGCCATGTTGCGAGGCGCCTGGTCTTGCCGATGGGGAATTGTGGGGGCCGGTATCCTACCGGCCCGGTCAGACATTGATGATTGGCGGTTGGAAACGGACGCCGGCTTGGATTGGCCGGTAGGATACCGGCCGCCACAGTGATCATTCATTGCCGACGACGAACGGCAGCGTCAGTCCTTGTTGATCCTGGTATTTGCCTTTCTTGTCGGCGTAGCTCTTCTCGCAGACCTCGTCGGCTTTGAAGAACAGAATTTGGGCGATGCCTTCGTTGGCGTAGATCTTCGCGGGCAGGGGCGTGGTGTTGGAGATTTCGATGGTGATCTTGCCGCGCCACTCAGGTTCCAGCGGCGTCACGTTGACGATGATGCCGCAGCGGGCGTAGGTCGACTTGCCCAGACAGGTGGCGAGCACGTTGCGCGGAATCTCGAAATACTCCACCGTCTCGGCCAGCGCGAAGCTGTTGGGCGGAATGATGCAGTGGTCGGCTTCAATGTCGACGAACGCGGTCTTGTCGAATTTTTTCGGATCGATGATGGCGCCGTAGACGTTGGTGAAGATCTTGAAAGAGCGGCCGACGCGGACATCGTATCCATAGCTGGAGAGGCCGAAGGAAATCACGCTTTCGCGCTTGGCCTCTTCCGCGAAGGGTTCGATTTTGACGAGTTGACGAATCTGCCAATCGGCGAGCAGGCCCATGGTCGCATTCTCCGGGAGCAGCCTGAGGAAATTGAGCGAGGTGTATCTTATCAAACGAAACAGGCGGGACGAATGTCCCGCCTGTTTTCTCGTTCGATCCCCCGCAAGTCTCGTCGAGGCATGCCCGCGTTAAAAGCCCGGCGACCTTGCGCCCGGCGAAGCGGGATCCGGCGGCAGGGCGGGCACCGGCAGATTGATGTGCGGGGGCGGAAGGGCAATTCCGCCGGGAACTCCGAAAGTCGGCGGCGGAACACTCGGCGCGCCGGGTGTCGTGTACTGGACCGGAACGGCCGTCGGGGCGCCGATCGGCGCGCCTGGCTGCGAAATGTTAGGCGCTCCGGGCGCGATCATGCCCGGCGCGAAGGGATTGGGCGGCGGCGCGACCATCGCCGCGGGCATTCCGGGCGTGCCGACAGGCATCCCCGGCGCGCCAAACGGTCCCCCCGGACCAGGCGTCGGAACTCCTTGGAATTTGCTGCCATGCGTGGCCGTCGAGAAACTTGGCGCCTTGGGGGCGCCTCCCGGCGGCGGGATTGCCCCCGTGGTGAGCGGCCTCGGCGCCCCTCCCGCGGCGGGAGACGGCGTCGGCCCCCCTGGAAGTTTCGACTGCCGGCGCGGCGTGTTTTGACACCCGGCCAACAGCAGACTCCCCAACACCAATCCCCAACTCATTATTCGGATCTTCCCCATGTCCACTCCCCTCCCTGGGAGAACACCGCGAAGCCGAAACATCCTTATTCGGCTGGCTCGGGCGTCGGAAATCGTTTCCAATGCGCGGGGTAGATAACCAAGGTCGGTCGAGGAATCAAGAGCAACCAAAGAAGATCGCGGGCAAATCCCGGACAGGGGCTGTCCACTCCGTGTCTCAATCCTGACAATAACCGCCCGTTCCATTAGCATGGGACGAAAACCACGCGCCAATCTGGTTGACACAAGTCACTTGCTTGTAGCGGCTTATATTTAGCAGCCAAAAACCGCGTTTCCGGCATCATTGTTGCTACCGATGGAATGGTCAATCAATCTCAGGAGGTTTGGGCCATGTCGAGAAACCATGAGTACAAAACCCGCTCCGAGACGCTGCCTTGCTCGCTGGAGGAAGAGGTGACCGAATTGTCGCTTCTGATGCCCAGCTGGCAGATGCGGGCACTGGAGCAGGCGGCCCATTCCGAAGGCATCAGCATGGGCCAATATGCCCGCCGCGCCCTGCAACAGGCCCTTAGCCAGTTCGTCGTTACGCGCCGCAACATCAATCCGTGCAACTGACCCGACCTTGCCATGTGGAATATCTCACGACCCACGCCTGGCGCGTGGGTTTTTTGTTGCCGTCACCAAACATTCATAGGGCGCCATCTCCCGGATTCCGCCTTCGTGGATTCGACTTCCCTGGTAGCGTGCCGCCTCCGTGCTCAAGAGCGGCACGGCATCGGCCCGGCCTGGAAATGGTTGTGACGAAGCCGAGAGATTGAAGTAAATCCATAGCGCCTCCGCGTCCTTGGCGCCCCGCACCAATTCCAGGATCGGGCCTTCGTCTGCGTCGGGCAAAAGTCGCGCGGTGCGATTGCGGAAATCGCGCAGCGCGGGCCATTCGCGCCGGGCCGTCAAAAGATCGCGGTACAGATGCCGCAACCCCGCGTGATGCGTTCTCTCGGGCCAGGCCCAACTTAATCGACAACGCAGAAAGGTTTCTTCATCTTGCGGATCGGGGATGATCCCTTCCAGTTCGTAGTCGCGTTGCCGGCCGACGCGGACGTTGTCAATCAATTGCGCGTCCTGAAACGAGCAGAAAAACGCGAACGGATTTTCTTCGCCATATTCTTCCCCCATGAACAGGAACGGCAGATGGGGCGACAAAAGCGTGAAGGCGGCGGCGAGCCGAAGTTGCGCCGGCGTCAGCTGCGTGGTGAGGCGATCTCCCCGGGCACGATTGCCAATGTGGTCGTGATTCTGGGAGCCGACGATGAAGCGGTCGCCGGGCAAGCCGGCATCGGGGCCGCCCCACACTCTACCTCGATACTCGCTGTATTGGCCGTCCAGGGCGAAGGTGCGCTCGAACAGTTTCACGAAGTCGCTCATTCGGCCAAAGTCCACGTACTTGCCGTGGCGTTCGCCAGTGAGGTAGGCATGCAGAACGTGATGGGGATCCTCGTTCCACTCGGCATCCAGGCCGTGCCCGCCGAGTTCCGGCGCCTGGATTACGCGGACGTCGTTTTGCAGGCTTTCGGGCACGAGGTGCAGGAGGCGCCCGGTCCGCCGCTGTATCTCGTCGGCGGTCTCGCGGGCTTCACGCAGGATGTGCTTGGGCCTAATGTCAAACATGGCATGGGTGGCGTCCAAACGCAGGCCGTCGAAATGATAGGCGTCGAGCCAAAGGCGCATGTTGTCGAGAACGAAGGCGCGCACGAAATCGGAACCGGGCCCGTCGAAATTGAACGCCGGCCCCCACGGCGTGCGATAGCGTTTCGACCCATAAGGCCCAAACTCGTGGACGTAGTTTCCCTCCGGCCCAAAATGGTTGAAGACGACGTCGAGAAAAATCGCCAGTCCGTGGGCATGGCAAGCGTCGACGAGGCGCTGCAACCCATGGGGGCCGCCGTAGCTGTTTTGCGGGGCGAAGAGTTGCACGCCGTCGTAGCCCCAGTTGCGCGTGCCGGGAAACTGGGCGACCGGCATCAGCTCGATCGCGGTGACGCCGAGATCACGCAACTCCGCCAGGCGCGGGATGACGGCGTCGAACGTTCCCTCGGCCGTGAAGGTGCCGACGTGCAATTCGTAGAAGACCAAATCCGCGCGCGCGACGCCGCGCCAATCGTGGTCCGTCCAAACGAACCGCTCCGGAAACAGCACGGCCGAGGGATGATGCACCCCGTCCGGCTGCCACAAGGAACGCGGATCGGGACGCGACGGCCCGCCGTCGATTCGAAAAGCGTATCGCCAACCTTCGGCGATGTCCGCTTCGGTATGGCGAAAACAGCCTCGCACCTCCGGATTCATCGGCAACCGCCGCTGCCGCTCCCCGTCGAAGAGGACCAGCTCGACATCTCGAGCGTTGGGCGCCCACACGCGCCAGGTAACGGACAGATCCGCATGGGCAACGACGCCGCAGGAAACGATTTCGGAAGGCACGACGAATCTCATAACCCTCGAAGGCCGGTGCCCGCGAACCTACTTCGCGGGGCCGCTCCGAGTAGCCGTTATGATAGTGTGGTCAGAAAACGTGGTGAAATATTATGGGTTGGGGGCGTGAGGCGGCGGCAACGAAGCTGGCGCTTCTCGGCCCGGAGAGGTTATTGAGGCAGGTCCACATCGAGAGGCGTAAGCAATTCCGAGGAAAACCGAGCCCACTATTACCTTGACGACATATCACTTGTAGTGTATAATCTGTTAGGTATAGGTACCAGGAGTGGTCGATGAACAAAAGTGCTCGCCTGGCTGTTTTCTATGACCGACTGCAGGAAGCACCACCGGCGGGAACGCACGACGAGGCTTACGAGCTACTCTGCGTCACCCTGAACGCAGTCGAGGATGAACACAGCGGCGTACCGAACAACCCTGCGAGTTGGCAGACAGACGGCAGGCTCTACCCGCCGCAGAGGGACCGAGTTTTTGCTGTCCAGGTTTTTCCAGAAGTCCTTCGATATAATAGCTTTAAACACGACACGTTTGTCGCCGGCAACGGCGCCATCGAAGTGAGAATCATCGCCACTGGCGTCGTTCACTTTGCGAAACCAGGCGCTAACGGAAAAGGGGTATGGGAATGAACCAGATCCAGAAGTTGCAGCGGTTCCTCCTGACCGCGTTTTCGGACGCCAAGGTTACACTCGACGAACCTCTCGTGGCGAACGGCGTCTGGTCGATGAACGTGTTTATCCCCAACTACCATCTCGCCATCGCCTGGCAGACCGGAAAGGGCTTCGGCGTCGTTTCAGACGATGAGCACGGCTACGGAGAAGGGGCTCACGAAGTCTTCAAGGATCTCGAACAGGCTCTCCCTCGGATCGTCAAGCTTGTCACCTGCAAGCTGACCTCTGTGCCCCCACGTCAGGTGGGGCTAAAGGAACTCCGCGAGGAACGCGGTCTGTCTCAGGAGGAACTGGGAAGGCGGCTCGGCAAGCGGCAAGCATCCGTTTCCCGCACAGAGTCACGGTCCGATTTCCACATGTCCACTTTGCGAGAGTTCGCCAAAGCGTTGGGAGCCACACTGGTGGTGAAAATGGTTTTTCCAGACGCCACCGAAAGGGAACTCAAGCTGGACGGAGAACTCAAGTTGGAGGCGGTGCAGTGAAGTTCAACCTACTCGTTTTGCGGACTTCCAGGATGGAAGAACTGAAGCGCTTCTACTCCTCCTTGGGAGCACGGTTCGAGAGCGAGCGGCACGGAAACGGGCCCGAACACTACGCGGCTACGCTCAGCGACGACCTTGTTCTCGAGATTTACCCTGCTCCCGACGGAGTCACGCCTGACTCCGGGCTACGGCTAGGGTTCACCGTGAGCGACATCGAAGAAACACTTCGATCGCTCGGGCAGAACAACGCCCCGCGACAAACGCAGTGGGGCCTGCGAGCCATAGTCCGCGATCCGGATGGGCGGACAGTCGAACTGATGCAGAATAAGAAAGAGGGAGGGATCTTGGCGCGGGCTTGACTGACGTTAGCACGACGCGCCAGCGAGTGAAGTCACTCGCTGGCGCGTCGTGCTAACAATGCGGGTTCGTCCAACTCAAACCCCGCGCGGCGTTGCGTAGTGTTCGCGATAGGTGCGCCTCGTCAAAGCGTTGGCGTCTTTGTCGCCGGTGATTTCTTCGGTTTTGGGGTCGAAGGTGAGGACGCGGCGTTGGCGGGTGGCGATGTTGCCTAAGTGGCAGATCGACGATGACAGGTGGCCGATCTCGATGTCGGCGTTGGGGCGACGGCCGTCGGCGCGGATGCAATCGAAGAAATTGCGATGATGGGCGAGCAGGTTCGGCGCGCCGGTCATCGAGCGGATTTCTTTGTTGCGCGGGCCGTAGAGGCGCCAGCCGTTGCCCTTGCCGAAGATCATCATGCCGTTGGTGCCGTAGAAGGCGTTGCCGTTTTCGTGGCCCTCTTGGACGTAAGGGGACCAGATGCGTTGCTCGAAGATGAGTTGCTTTTTTCGGCCCGGGGCCTTGCCGACGTTGTTCCACTCGAAGATGACGGTCTGGGTATCGGGGAACTCTTGATCGTCGTCGAAGAAGTATTTGCCGCCCAGAGCGGTGATGGTGTTGGGGTGGGTTTCGACGCCCAGGCCCCAGCGGCCGATGTCGAGGTCGTGGACGCCGTCGTTGCCCATGTCGCCGGTGCCGAAGTTAAACCACCAGCGCCAAACGCCGTGGAGGCGATTGCTTTGATGGGGCAGGAAGGTCGCGGGGCCGACCCAGTTGTCGTAGTCTATGGCGGCGGGCGGGTCGGAGGGTTTTTGTCGGCCGATGTTGCGGCGTTGTTGGCTGTTCCAGACGCGGACGGTGAGCACTTCGCCGATGGCGCCTTCGTTCAGGAGTTGCATCGCGGTGCGGACGTGTTCGGTCGAGCGACTTTGGGTGCCGACCTGGCAGACCTTGCGATTGCGGCGGGCGGCGTCGATCATGAGCCGGCCTTCGCGGATGTTGTGCGAGGCGGGTTTTTCGACGTAGACATGTTTGCCGGAGTCGAGAGCGAGAATCGCGGCGGGGCCGTGCCAGTGGTCGGGCGTGGCGATGAAGACGGCGTCGATGTTGCGGTCGCCGAGGACTTTGCGCAGGTCGTTGACGGTCTGGGGCGCGCGGCCGTCGCGGGTGGCGTTCTTGGCGGCGGCCTCCATTCGGCTGCGGTCGACATCGCAAACGACCGCGATTTCGATGTCTTTTTGCGTTACTAAGGTGCGAATATGGTTCGTGCCCATGCCGCCCGGGCCGATGACCCCGACCACGATGCGTTCGAGCGCCCCTCCCACTTTCGCGTAACTCGATGCCGTCAGAGCGGCGGTTCCCACAGTCGCGACGCTAGCCGACTTGATGAAATCGCGGCGAGTGGATTCCATGAAAGAGCCTCCGGCTGGTTTGGAATCGAAGCTGTGTGCGAGTCGCATTGATTATGCGGGAGGCCGAAGCGGGTTACAAGAAAAAATTCACGCGGATTTCACGAATTCGGCGCGGAGCGTTCATGATAACACTAATCCTCGCTAATCGGCGCTAATGGGTGGAGTGGGTTTGTTCGAGTTTGGCGCGTCGAAATTCAGAATGGCGCGGGGGAGGTATTGGATGAGGTCGGTGGCGATGAGGCTGATTTGGCCTAGGTGTTGGGCGGCGAGGTCGCCGGCGGCGCCGTGGAGATGGACGGCGAGGCGGGCGGCGTCGAATGGGGTGAGGCGTTGGGCGATGAGGGCGGCGAGCAGGCCGGTGAGCACGTCGCCGCTGCCGGCGGTGGCCATGCCGGGGTTGCCGGTTGTGTTGGTGTAGGTGCGCACGCCGTCGGTGACGATCGTTTGATGTCCTTTGAGCACGACGACGACGTTGTGTTGTTGCGCGAACGCCTCGGCTTTCTCGCGGCGCTGGGCTTGCACTTCTTTCGTCGTCGCGCCGATGAGCCGGGCGAATTCACCGGGGTGCGGCGTGATGACGACGGGGGACTTGTGCGCGGAGAGACGGCTTACGTCCCCGAGCAAAGCATTGAGGCCGTCGGCATCCAAGACGATGGGAACGCCGGCCGTTTCCAGCAAATCGGGCACGAGACGGCTCAAGTCGTCGCTTTGGCCCAGTCCCGGACCGAGCGCGAGGACGGTGTTTTTTTTCGCTTCTTGCCGCACGATGTTCAGCGCCGCATGGGAGATTCGACCTTCGCCGTCCTGCGGCAGGGCATAGGTCATGAGGCAAGGGTTCGCGGCGGCGACGAGCGGCTGGGCGTCGGCGGTCGCGACGCGCACCAGACCGGCGCCGCCGCGGAGAGCCGACAAGCCGCACAAAACGGCCGCGCCGGACATACCGCGACTGCCGGCAACGATGAGGACGCGTCCGAAATCGCCCTTGTTGCTATCCGCCGCGCGCGTGGGCAGTGCGGGGAGATCGAGAACATCGGCGGTTGGTCGTGGCACGAGCGCACCCGTGAGATTGAAGGGGCGAAGAAGGCTTACAGGATATGATAGGCGGCAAATCCATCGAGTCGCGGCGGTGGCCAAGTCATGGCACTGAAGAATCCGTCGTTCAAGAAGGGGCTGCGGTGGGCCGACTACCGCCTGTAGACGCGGATGTAATAGGACACCTCATCACCGGGAGGCGGCACGAAGCCCAACTTCAAACTTCGGTCGATCAACACTTGGCCCTTTTCCGGTTGAGGAACCGCCCTCGCGCCGCGCATACCAACGGAATCGCCAAGAGCACAAGGGGCATGAGACAGGGTAAATAGCTTACGGGCATCGTGATCACCAAGAAAAACAAGGGAACCACGTAACCAACCATAAACGATACGAACTTGCAACACCAGAGCTGGCGAACCAGTGATTCTGCAACTCGTGTGCCTGGCGAGCCAGGCGCTGGGGCTACTGAAGGGTGAGGCGCCTTCCCTTTGGCCTTTGGACGTGAAGTTCCAGACGCTGCCGCATGCTTTCGTCGTGTCGCTGACACTTGGGTGATGCTGCAAGGGATCGCCGAAAGTATGAAACCGGCCGCATTCCCCAAAAGGGTTTGGCAATCGCTTCGCTATGGACAGATGGACATCATGCGGTTAGATTTCCTTATCGGAATTCCCTGCCCTGACTGACCTTTTCACGGTTGCCACGATGCCCATCTCCTGGAATGAAATCCGCCACAATGCCGTCGCCTTCAGCAAAGAATGGGCCGGCATCGCCTCCGAAAAATCCGAAGCCAAAACGTACTGGGACGAATTCTTCAAGGTCTTCGGCATCAAACGCCGCACCGTGGCCAGCTTCGAAGAACCCGTTAAAAACCTCTCCGGCTACAAACAACACAAACTCGACGTCGAAGACCCCATTAACATCCGGGCCGTCGAACTCCTCGGCGAACTGCACGACGCCATAGAAGCCGGCGGATACACCGGGCACGATCTTGAACGCTTCCTCGTCCGCGTCCTATTCTGCTTGTTCGCCGAAGACACCGGACTCTTCCCTCGAAACTCGTTCACCTTGTTCATTGAAAATCACACCAAGCCCGACGGCTCCGATCTCGGCGTCCAGGTTGCACGCCTTTTTCAGGTGCTCAACACTCCCACGGACCGCCGCCAAACGAACCTGCTTGAAGAACTCGCCGAACTCCCCTACGTCAACGGCGACCTCTTCGCCGAATCGCTCGGCTTCGCCGATCTCAATCGCGATATGCGCAACCGCCTCCTCGCCTGCTGCCGGTTCGATTGGGCGCGCATCTCTCCCGCCGTCTTTGGCTCGCTGTTCCAGAGCGTCATGGAGTCGAAGGAACGCCGACAGGTCGGCGCCCACTACACCTCCGAGCGCGACATCCTCAAACTCGTCCGCTCGCTTTTCCTCGACGACCTTCGCGCCGAATTCGATTCCATCAAGGAACTCAAACGCGACCGCGAAAGTCGCCTCAGGGCCTTCCACGATAATCTCGGCAAGCTCACCTTCCTCGACCCCGCCTGCGGTTGCGGCAACTTTCTCGTCGTCACCTACCGCGAACTCCGCCTCCTCGAAATCGACGTCCTCAAAATCCTCTACACCGGCGAAAGATTCCTGAACGTCAACGATTTCTCACACGTCGACGTGGACGCCATGTACGGCATCGAAATCAACGAATTCCCCGCCCGCATCGCCGAAGTTGCCCTCTGGCTCGTCGACCACCAAATGAACCAACGCCTCTCCGAAGCCTTCGGCCAATACTTCGTTCGCCTCCCTCTGAAAAAGAGCGCGACGATCAGGAACGCCAATGCGCTTCGCATCGACTGGAAAGACGTCCTCCCGCCGGAGAAATGCTCGTATGTGATGGGGAATCCGCCGTTTGTGGGGGCGAAGTACCAGTCGAGCGAGCAGCGAAAGGAATTGGAAGCCGTCGCCGTCGATGTGCAGAGTTCAGGATTGCTCGACTACGTTACGGGATGGTATTTGATCGCAGCCAACTACATCAAAGGAACATCGATCTCTGCCGCCTTCGTTTCGACGAACAGCATTTCGCAAGGCGAGCAAGTTGGCGTACTTTGGAACGCGCTATTCCAGCGGGGCATTCATATCCGTTTCGCCCACCGCACATTCGCCTGGCAAAGCGAGGCCCGCGGCAAAGCGCACGTACATGTCGTCATCATCGGATTCAGCGAAGTCGATTCTCCCAAAAAGAGAATTGTCGATTACGAGACCGATCAAGAAACTCCGACCGTTATCATTGCCAAGAATATTGCTCCGTACCTAGTCGAAGGGTCGGATACGGTGATTCTTAATCGCACAAAACCTCTTTGCGCCGTGCCGGAAGTCGGCATTGGCAATAAGCCCATCGACGATGGGAATTACTTATTCACGGCCGAGGAGCGAGATGAGTTCATTCGCAAAGAGCCAAAGTCGAAATCGTTGTTTCGGCGCTGGCTCGGCTCCGCCGAGTTTCTGAACGGATGGGAACGTTGGTGACTGTGGCTCGGCGAATGCGAACCAAGCGAATTGAGGCAAATGCCCGAAGTGATGAAACGAATCGAAGCCGTTCGCAGTTTCCGGCTCGCCAGCAAAAGCGCACCGACGCAAAAGCTCGCAGCGACGCCAACACGGTTCCACGTCGAGAACATGCCAAAAAAGAGTTTCGTCGTCATTCCAAAAGTCTCTTCCGAACGCCGCAGGTACATTCCAATCGGCTTCATGGAACCCGAGACGATGATCAGCGACCTCTGTTTCATCAACACCGACATCACGCGATTTCACTTCGGTGTTCTGTCGTCGACAATGCACATGGCATGGGTTCGGCTGGTCAGCGGCCGCTTGAAATCGGACTACCGCTACTCGGCAAGACTCGTCTACAACAACTACCCCTGGCCCCAATCGCCGACGGCGAAGCAGAAAGCCGACGTGGAAACGAAGGCCCAAGCGGTGCTGGACGCGCGGGCGGCGCGTCCGGGGTCGAGCCTGGCGGACCTGTACGATCCGCTGACGATGCCCGCGAACCTGACGAAGGCCCACGCCGACCTCGACCGAGCCGTCGACGCCTGCTACCGCCCCAAACCGTTCGCCTCCGACCGCGAACGCGTCGAATTCCTCTTCGCCCTTTACGAAAAACTCACCGCTCCACTCACCGTCGGGATCGTCCGCGAAACCATCACCCCGAGCGGCGAAGCGATCCGGAAACGTAAATGTCGATTGATTCGGCCCGCAGCAGGATAAAAGTGTTCTGGCGGGCGCCGTGCTTCCGTCGACCCCTTGCAGCATCAGGACAGAGTCGGCGACAGGACGAAAGCATGGCACGCGCCAGGAAAATGCCAGCGTGCCGATTCTGCAAAGGGGGGGCGAAAGAACGATACCGCGATGGCGATGCCGCCCTGCCGGCATGGGCGGAGCACTACGACACGAACGACACGTATGTACCCCCTGTGGAACATGCTGCCGCTGCCCAATCGATTGCTCTTTTGCTTTCCCCGTCCGAATCAACGGAATTTGAAATTCAAGAATGTTCCAGCCACTCAACGCATTGTAGACGCTCATCTGTAGACATTCCGTCTACAAATCGCGAACCTGATTCAGTGAAACCAACTTTCAGCGAAGCGTTTGGCATGGCAGTTCGCCGGCACAGGGAACAAAGAGACCTTTCCCAAGAGGCGCTGGCTGAACAAGCCAAGATTCACCGGACCTACGTGAGCTCCATTGAACGGGGCAAGGTTCGCGTCGGACTCAACATTGCCAAAAAAGTTGCCGACGGGCTTGGCGTACCCCTCCATGAATTAGTTGCCGAAGCCGAGGACGAAGCTGACTAAAAGCCGATGTTTACGGGGTGTGGCATGACAGAACGGACTGAAATCGAAGCGACGGCAGCGGCTCGCTTTATCGCTCTCGGTTTCGACAATGATTTCACCCTTGCTACGCCGAGTGGACCAGAACAAGAAGTCATTGACCAAATCATAAAAAATGTGGGCGATCATTTTCACGCTGGCACGACATACATCCTCGGCCTTGCTCTTGACTTTACGATGGTCGCGCAAAAATTGTCCCATTTTGATCCCGAAGCCAAAGAGTTTCGCCCTGCCCTCGATGAACAGAGCCTTTTCGCGCGTTATCCTCGAACAACCACGGTCGGCACGAGAAACGTCAACACCCTAACCCTCAAGTTTTCAGACGGTAGCCGCCCTAGAAGTGTTGGGATCCGAACTATTGAAGAAGCCGTTTGTGACTTGTTTATCGCCTCTGACCGAACCGGATACCCAAGCGCATACGTTTACAACACCGGAATGTGGCAGCATTACAAAGAATTGTTAGTCGATTGCTTCAGGCTATCGGAATCCGGCCGCTATCTTGTTTCCCAACGACTTATTGACTTTGGCCTCACGAAGCTGACAAAGAACACCTTTTTTGGACGGGAGGTACCGAGGCCGAGGCTCTTTGAAGAGATAATAACCGACTATCCACGCGTTTCTACAGGCACCGAGAACGCCGGTATGTTGATGCAGGGTATCGCCTATGCGTACATGAAAGCCGACAGGCCCCATCTTAGTCTAATTGTTGACAAGAGCAGGACGGGTTCAGCAAAGCAACGTCGATTTGGAGATATCGATGCATATTACGGCTTGGATCTCGAGGTTTCCATAGAGGTTAAAGATGAAAACATTACGGCGTCCCAAGTCGAGACGGAACTGGGCCAGTTTGCTCGAGACGTTCGCATGCATCGAGTGCAAGGCCTGGTGTTTGTCAAGTCCATAGAGGTCGGAGCAAGCGAGTGGCTTATTACCAACGGCGTCATTCCTCAAGACGAGCAAACTACACTTACTATTGTAAGGTTATGGGATTGGCAAAAGCAAAACAATGCCGTCCATGGTCTGCTTCATTTCCTTTCTCACGTTGAACAAAAGCCCGAAGCAGTGAACAGATTGCTGGAGTTTATCAATACCCGGGATCCGTCTCACGACTCCCTGGCATATGTGAAAGAGTTGGAATTAGAATAAGGAAAGCTGAGCGCCTTTTAGGCTGCGAGGCATAATCGACGTTGCGCGTGAATCTCTAACGGATCGCACCAAATCAATGTCGTTTGCCTGAAATGCTCTAAGGAGTTCCTTAGCCAGTGCCAGGCCGAGCAAAGGAGGCACGGCGTTGCCAACTTGCGTATATTGCGACGTGCGGGTGCCCAGAACGAGAAAATCGTCGTCAAATGACTGTAGTCGCAAACCTTCTCGGACAGTCAGCCCTCGGTTTTGGATCGGATGTGTAGCGCGAGCAGAGGATGGCTTTCGCATATTCGATGTTACAGCGACCGCTGGCTTGTCGCTAGCGAGCCTAGCGTAACTGTTGTGAAATCCACTCTTCGGCTGAAGGTGACTTGGAATGGATCTCCGATTGCCCCCATCAGGAATGTGCTTGAGGACTTCCACCAAGCCTGGCGGGTGATTCGCGGCTTCGTGGTTCGTAAGTGCCGTTTCTTTTTTCCGTCGCTCTTTTTGGTATTCGGTGCTCGGTTGCTTGTCGTACTCCGATATCTTTTGCCCAGGCTCTAGTGCAGGTAAATCAAAGATTCCATCGCGTACGGTCACGATTGGGCTCGATAGTTTGCGAGGAAACTCGGGCTCGACCAGTCCATCAAGCCACCCAAAAAAAATCGTTCTCTTGCGAAGCTGGGGTACGCCGAAGTCTGCCGCCCTCAGAAGCTTGCACTTCATCTGGTAGCCGATGTGTCCAAAACTCGCAATAACTTCGCGTGCAAGTTCTCCCCCACGGACAATGAGCATCCCTTCGACATTCTCGATGACAACATAGGCCGGTCGAATGGAGGCAACTAAGCTTCGGTAGTGACGCCAAAGAGAATTCCGCGGATCGAATTCGTCTCGCTTTCCTACTGTGCTGAAGCCTTGGCAGGGCGGCCCACCAGCGATTACATCAATGTCATTTACAGAAACGCCAAAGAACTCTTCTATTTGCGACGGAGTCGTTTCGGTCAGATCAGACACCATGCAGCGCAAATGGGCCAAATTATGCTCAAACGTGGCTTTCGCGTCCTTCCAACAGTCAACGCCGCCGACGCAGGAAAATCCGGCCCTTTCCATTCCAAGGGCCAGCCCTCCAATTCCACAGAATAGGTCTAAAGAACGCGGCTTTTTTCTCTCCGAAGCCATGTTACAAGGCTCCTCTCAGTTAATGAACTCTATTAGCGCGTTGTGAAATCAAGACGGACAATGCTTTTCTCATTTTTTCTTCATCCCTCGTGTCACATTCCCAAATTGTAATAGTTCGCCACCCCAATGATCGTAAAGCATTGCAACATCGCCTATCCCGAGACCTGTTGTTAGCGACCTTTTTTCCCCAGAATTCTCGATTGGTTTTGGGAACCCTGTGACCTCGATAGCAGCGTGAACAACCGTGCCAAAAGCAACCATTTACAAAAATCACAGTCTTCCATTTCCGTAAGACAATATCTGGTTTGCCAGGCAAATTCCTCTGATGCAGACGAAAACGGAATCCCAAGCCATGCAAAAGCCGGCGCACCTTCATTTCGGGCGGAGTGTCTCTGCGCCCAATTTTCCGCATTATCTCTGAACGCCGCTCAGGTGTAACCGGTGCCAATCTACGTTCCATTTCGGCGCGCAGCGTAACAAGTTCCAGTGTGAACATGAGTATACATGGGGTGCGGTCAGGAATCAAGGGAAAAATTCAGACGACCGTCTACATCTCAATTGGCGAATTGGGCAACCGCACGGGCGACCGAAAAGGTTATCTTCGGATGTTTCGCATTACTCAGGCTAAAGAAAGGGGAAGCACCAGCGAATTGACGCGTCCGCCGGGGCTTGGCGTCCGCCAGGTGCAATACTCGCGGATTGTTCGCCAGCCCCGGCCACACTGCCGCGGCGGGCATTCAATCCTGATGCTCCTTCACCCTCACCGCTCCATACCGAAACCCATCATTCCTCGTCCCCTTGCCGGTTTGTTCGATCAGGCCCAGGCTGGTGAGGCGGGTGAGCCAGCGCCAGAGGGTTAGTCGGGTGGGGGGTTGGACGTTTTTGGGCCAGGCGGCGAGGATTTCGGGGCGGGTGAGGGGGGTGGGGAACTGGCGGAGCAGGGCGAGGACGAGGCCGGCGGCGAGGCGGAAAGTTTCGTCGTCTATGCTGTCGGCCTTGACGGCGTAGTCGGCGCCTTCGGGGCTGAGTTCCAGGAGCAATTGGTGCGGGGTTTCCTCGAAGCGGGAGAAGCCGAGGAGTCGGCGGCGGCGGGTGGCGGGGTCGCCGGGCGGGATGCCAAGTTCCACCGGATCGCCGCGCTGCGTGGCGCGAACTCGCCGTTCCAGGCGAGAGGTTTGAGTGGCGCGTGCATACATGAGGTTACTGATCGAATGGATTTCACATCGAGGTGAAACGAATTAAGAGAGGTGAGAGAAAGCGGTTGGGTCGATTTGGGAAAATTGCGTTTCAGATCGGGTGGGGGTGGGTGGATGAAACGAAACGTTGCGGACACTGGAACGGAGAGGGAGCGTATACGATGGGGCGGGGGTTGGCAAAGTCGGTGGTGAGGGGATTGGGGCGCGGCAGGGTGGCCCGGGCTGAGCGGAGCGAACCCATAGGCAGCAAGTTTAGCTGAAGTCCAAGAGCCTTCGGGGTATCGATGCCGCGCCACGAAAACGGTTGGTGTTGGTGACGACCGGGCCGATATAGGAGCGTACAAGCGAGGCCGCTTGTCGCTACGACGCAAAGCCGCGCGAGATTTGCTTGTCTACGGATTGCGATCCAATAAACCGCGCAGCTTGTTGAGGACGCGCACCATGTCTTCCTGGTCGTCATGGTCCACGTTTTTGAGGCGCTGGACGATGCGGCCGACGCGGCTGCCTTGGAATTCGAGCAGGGTCTTTTCGCCCTGCGGCGTGAGGCAGACGTCGATCTTGCGTTTATCGCGGGGGTTGATGCGGCATTGAATGAGCGGTCGTTCGCGATTTTCCAAGGAGCGGATGACGCGCGACATCTGCGCTGGCAAGACGCCCAGAACGCGTTGGATGTCGCCGACGATCATGGTCTCGTGCGACTGCAGCAGCGCGAGCGTGAGGAATTCCACTTCCCGGAGATCGCCGCCGCGGCGACGCCCTCGGAGCGTGGAAAGACAAATCTGCGTGACGACCTCGAACAATTCGTGGGCCACGTCTTCAATGCGGGGACTGGATCCGATGGCCATGGAAGGCGTCTCTGCGCCAGGAAAGGCCTCGGGCGGGTGCTGGTTCCTACCGAGAAATTACCCTGGGCGCCGCGGAAAGCGGGCATGGCATGTGTAATTCATGATAACCGTTGACAATGGGGTGTCAATTGCGGCTTCGAGACAATTGTCACAATGTCAGGGATTTGGGACGAAGTTGCCGGTCGTGCGGATTATGCGGTCTGTGGATCGCGCCGTTAACCTCGAGGCAAAATCTTCGCCGAGCCCGGATTCACCAACGGCATCGAACCCGGCGTGCGTGACGTTGTCGCCGTCTGCGAGGAGATTTGACTCGACGGCTTCACCAGGCCCGCGCACACCAGCGGCGGCATTTCCTCGGGTTTGGGGGGCGGCGGCAATTGCTTGACGATCGACTCGAGAGCCTGCGCCGCTTCCATGGGCGTCTGAAAGCGGCGGCCGGGTTCCTTCGCCATCATGGTGTCGATTACGGATAATAGTTCTTCGGGAACGTCGTCGCGAATCTGCTTGATGGAGCGCGGTTGGCGCACTTGATGCCAGATCATCTTCTGTGGGACCGTGCCATCGTGAAACGGGCTCTTGCCGACCAAGAGGTAATAAAGCGTGCCGCCCAGACTGTAGATGTCCGCGCGAATGTCGACGCGGCTGTCGACGGTCTGTTCGGGGGCGAGGTAATCGGCGGTGCCGATGACGTAGCCATGGTCGAAATCGCGGGCAAAGGCGGTTCCGTCGTCGTCGAAGAAACGGGCCAGGCCGAGGTCGAGCAGTTTGACGACGCCGAAGCGATCCAGGAGCAGGTTGCCGGGTTTGATGTCGCGGTGGACGAGGCCGGCTTCATGGGCGTGTTGCAAGCCCAGGGCGGCCTGGCGAATGAAGTGAGCGGCGCGGAGCGGATCCACGGGGCCGTTGGCCTTGACGAAGTCGTGGAGGTTGACGCCGTCGACGAATTCCAAAACGAGGAAGTGGAGATTGCCGTCGCGATCGATGTCATGGGCTCGGATGATATTGGGATGATCGAGACAGGCGACGGCGCGCGCTTCCCGATAAAACCGGGCCAGCGACGCCGGATCCTCGGCTTGTTGGATAGGCAGCACCTTGAGGGCGACCCGGCGGTGCATCAGGACGTGTTCGCACAGATAAACCGCGCCCATGCCGCCGGCGCCCAAACGCTCCAGCAGGCGATACTTGCCACTGATGACAAAGCCGCGCCATCGGCCGGAGAGCAACTTTTCCGCCTGGAAGGAGGTCAGAACGCCTTCGCGAATCAGCGCATTGGCGAGCTGCTGCGGTGTTTCCAGCGCCGCGCCGGATTCGCGCAGACCCTGGCAGCAAACGTCTACAGCGTCCTTTTCCAACAGGCCGCTCTTGACGCTGAGATGCAAAAAATCCGAGACAGTGGCCGGCGCCGGCATGGTCCTACCTATTGACGGGGGACATCCTTGAGGGAAAACCATGGCGAATGGTCCAAGGGGAACCATCCTGCCACGGGCCAGATTCGTCGACAAAAATTCGATTTCTTCCATCATCCCCAAGAACCGGACCAATTTCAAGTGAATTGTTAGAGGAACATGAAATTCGCGCCGTGTGTTTGAATACTTTCCAAACGCTTGCAATCCTTACCGGCTCCGGGGACAATGCCTTCGGTCGCAATTCCAAGGCGTTTTCCTAGGGGTCGCCATGAACTTTCGCATTCGCATTCTCCTCTTCGCCGCCGCGCTGATTGGCGCGAGTGCCGGCACTGCCCAAGAAAAAACCAAAACCTGGCCTAAGCTGACGGATCAAAAAATACGCTCCGAGCAGAGACTTTTCCGCAAGACCCCGGAAGGCGAACTGTTCCTGCATCTTTATTTCCCGTCCGATTGGAAGAAGGCGGACAAACGTCCGGCGATTGTGTTCTTTTTCGGGGGCGGTTGGAAGAGCGGCACGTATCAGCAGTTCGTTTCCCAGGCGGAGTATTTCGCCTCGCGCGGATTGGTTGCCGCCTCGGCCGATTATCGCATCGCGAACAAACACAAGACGACGCCCGACAAATGCGTCGAGGACGCCAAGAGCGCGATGCGCTGGGTGCGTTCGCATGCCGGGGAACTTGGGGTCGATGCGAACAAGATCATCGCCTCGGGCGGCTCGGCGGGCGGACATCTCGCGGCGGCCACCGCGCTTTTGGAAGGCTTTAACGCCGCCGAGGACGACCTGTCCGTTTCCTGTAAGCCTTGCACTCTGGTGTTGTTCAATCCCGTTCTCAATCTGACGCTGGGCGCGGACCGCAAGCTACTCGACGCCAAGGGCAACAACATCGCCAAGGCATTTTCGCCGACGTTGTATCTGAGCAAAGTCGCGCCGCCGGCGATTCTTTTCTTCGGCACGGCGGACAAATTACGCGGCCACGGCGATGAATATGTGACCAAGGCGACGGCATTGGGCGTTCGCGCGGATTTTCACACCGCCGCCGACATGCCGCACGGCTTTTTCAATCGCTCGCCCTGGATCGAAGCGACCGCACAAAAGGCGGATGAGTTCCTGGCGTCGCTGGGATATTTGAAGGGGCCGGCGACGATCAAACTGGCGGCGGGCGGGGCGCGGTTTTAGAAACAGTAAGCAAGTGAATTCCCTCGCTTGCGTCTACGCCATAGCACTCGTAAAGCTGGAATCGCGATTCAGTCGACGTCTTCGCCCAACGCTTTCAACCTGGCGCGTAGGCGCTCGTTTTCCATCTCCGCATAGGCGCTTCTTCGTTCCGCTTCTTCTGCGCGCCGGGCTTCTCCTTCCGCGCGCCGGGCTTCTCCTTCCGCGCGCCGGGCTTCTCTATCGGCGCGCCGGGCTTCGTCGTCGGCACGTTGGGCTTCGTCGTCGGCGCGTCGGGCTTCTCCTTCCGCGCGTCGGGATTCTCGATCACGTTCCTCCGCAAGTTCCTCGAACGTCAAGAACGGCGTGCCGTCTGGACTAGATATGACGAGATCGCCGCTCGCGAGAGAAAAGCGGATTCCCAGGCGCGGGCTTTCGTAGCCTTCCAAGTCCGGTAATTCGTGCAGGTGATCCGTCTCCCGTCGCCAACCGGACAATTGAATCTTGTCGGGGTCGAAGACGTAATACTCCTCGACGCCGTAGCGATCGTAGAACTGGAATTTGCGATTCAGTTCACTGGCCCGATTTCCAGGGGAGAGGATCTCGAAAACCACCTGGGGCGCGATGTCGCCTTCGACCCATTGTCGATAGGAGCCGCGATATCCCTTTGGTCTGCCGAAGGCGACCAGGGCGTCGGGGGCTTGACGAATCTTGGGCTGCCCCTCGACCGGATACCAGAGGAGATCGCCGGCGACGAAAACGTTGGGGTCGGCGGCGAAGAGAACCTCCAAGTTTTCCTTGATGGTGACGATCCATTGGAATTGGAGAGTATTGTCAGCCATGGGGCGACCATCGCTATCGGGGTATTCGATGACGGAGGAAGAGGAGGAGGTGGTGGACATGTTTTCTACCGAGGTTATGCTAAAGGGTTTTCAGAAACTCAACCACCGCGCGGCGTTCGTCCTCGGTCAAATCGTCGCCGAAGGTGTGCCCGCCGTTGCCTCGGCCGATTTGCGTGGTGTCGTAGTATTTTCGCTGTTCGTGCCGGGTAATCTCCATCGGGATTTTCTTTACGATATCGACCTTCCAACCAACGCGCACTTTGTCGTAGTCGGTCTCGCTGGTTTTGAAGGAACGCGTGAAAAGCGCGGGGCGGGATTTGGAGTTGAGGACGTTGTACAGTGTGGGCACGGAGCCGTTGTGGAAGTACGGGGCCGTCGCCCAAACGCCGTCGAGCGGCGGCGCCTGGTAGCCCTTGGGTTCGGTCGCGGGATAGCCTTCTTTGTCTCCCTTGGCGAACCAGCTCTGGTTGTACAATTCACCCACGCCCCGATCGAAACCATTTAACCGGCGCGGATCGGTGCCGACGACATCCAGAGGCACAACTTTGTTGGGATAGATCGGCTTCGCGCCATAGGTTCCATGGCACGACGCGCAATTCTTCGCGAACAATTTGCCGCCTTGGTTCGCCAGATTGTGATCGATCGCGAAGGGGTACTTCGGCGCTTCCAAACTCAAGATATACGCTTGAATGTCGCGGAAGGTCGGTTCTTCTCGTTCAAAGGCGGAGAGGCCGTTGTCTGGCGTGAGCATGAATTGCATGATCGAGCGGACCGAGCGGGCGTGGGCCGTGCCGGTGTGATACATCGTCTTCTTTTTCTTGAGATGCCACCAGGCGGGAACGTCTTCGCACAGGGCATCCACGCGCGGCAAATCAAGCGGGGGTATCCGCAATTTCAGGTCCGGGTGGCGAAAGGACAACAGGAACACCGCGAAGTTGCCCGCTTCGGAGGTGCCGCGGACATTGCCGAACGTGAAGGGCAGCTTCCCCGATCCGCCGCTGGCTTTGCCGAGATCCTCGTAGACCGACTGGATGTCGAGGGCGCTGTTGCCCAGGCCGACGTAACTCTTTCCCATGATCGAGCCGCCGTGGCAGAGCATGCAGTCGACCGTGACGCCTTTGACGCCGAGGATCGTCTTGCCCGCGCGCAAGCCCATCGGCAGGCCGTCGTTGTCGAAGGGAGCCGTGTGTAAGCCGTAGTGATCGCGCACGGCCTGGTCATAGTCGCCCGGCGGGGCTTTCAACGTGGGCTGCCATTGTTTCCAAAGCTGGGCATAGGCGCTCGGCGACCAGGTCGCGAGCACGAAGGCGCGCGACTGGAGGGCCTTTTTGCCGCGCTCGACGGGGGACGTTTCCTGTGCCCAGGCGCCGGCGCCGACCAGCATCAAGCAAAACGTGGAAAGAAGGCAACGCATCGCACGCACTCCTGACCGAAGGAATCCTTGTTCCCATTGTAGCCGCTGCGAATTACGTGAGTCGAGAAATAGATTGTTCCAAAGAGACAGCGAGGATACGATTCGAAAAGGGAGGTTTCCAATGACGTCACAAGCTCAATCGTTGTTGAATGCGTTCGATGCGCTTCCGATCCAGGTGCAACACGAAGTCGCGGTCGCCATCTTACGCCGCACCGGCCCATCGGAAGACATCCCTGAAACGGCATTGCATGAATTAGCGGACGAACTTTTCCAAAGCTATGATGCGGAGGAGGCCGGTCGTGCCGACGTATCACCGCGCTGAAGGCGGAATCACAACTTCGGCGGTGGAGGAGGCGGTGGCGGCGGCGGCGGGAACCCGCCGCCGGGCGGCAGCGCGTTGGGCGCCACGACGTTTGTGCTTTCTTCCTCAAACGTCGGACCGGCCGCGAGGGCGGGCGTGTTGATCTGAACGCGGAAGCGGGCGTCGCCGGCGTTGACGGCTTCCATCTCGAATTCATACGTGAGCTTGGCGCCGGGGGCGAGGCCGTCGACCTTCGCGAAGTTGATCTGGTTGCCCACGAGCGTTTCCCGCGCCGGCGCCTTGACGTCGGCCATCTTCAGTTGCGGCGGAACCAGGGCCGTCACTTCGATCTGATCAACCGGCAAAGTTCCGGTGTTCGTCACCTCGAAGATGTAACGCACCTTTTTGCCGACCTCGACGGGGTCGCCTTCATCGACCAGGCGCGTCTGGATCGTGGGCAAGCCGAACACTTCGATGACCGCTTTGGCATCCTGCCGAACGCCGCCGTCGGCGGAGGCGCTAACGGTCTGCACAGCTCCCTTGGTGATCGTCTGCGCTCGCGTCGAGACAGTCAAAGTGCGTTCCTCGCGCGCTCCCACGTTGCCCAGGTTCCAGACGACTTCGCCGCCCAGGAATTGGCCTCGGTCGGAAGCGGCGACGAAGCCCAACTCCGCGGGAAGCCGGCTGCGCACGATGACGTTGGTCAGCGGCGCGTCTCCCGGATTGGCGACCTTGATGACGAAGTCCGCCTGGCGGTCCTTGTAGCGTTTCGTCGGCCCCTCGACTTTCAGCGACATGGTCGCCATCTGCACCAATACGAAATGCTCGGCCGAGTCGTTTAGCGTTCCGCTGCTGGCGACGACGCGGGCGCCAAACCGACCGGCGTTGCGCGCGATCGCCGTCAGGGGCACGTTGCGCGTTTCCATGGGGCCGAGGTTGTCGATGCTCGTGTTGAGTTCACGTACGCCTTCGGGGCTTTCCAATCCCGGATCGAACTTGGCGTTGAGCGCGACCTTGGCGATTGGGGCCGCGCCGGGGTTCGTAATCTGCACCTGATAGTTGATCGGCACGCCGACCAAGCTGGTCGCCGGCCCGCTCATGCTGATCTTGAGGGAGGCGGTCGTGACTTGCGTCGAGACGCATTTTTCGTCCTTTTGACCCTCCTCGGTTTGCAACTGGGCGCAACACGAAGATGTGCCGGGCCGGACGGCCTTGAACACGGACTGGATGCTGTGCGTCGCTCCGGCTGGGAGGATGCCCAGGGCGAAGACAAGTTGCTTGCCTTCGACGAAGGCCGGCGGATTGGAGCGCAGATATTGCAACCCCTCCGGGATCGGGATGACCACGGTTTGGCTTCGGCTTTCGATGCGGCCCACGTTGTTGACCTTGGTGTCGAAGACGACGTCGGAATCGAGCACGGCCAATGCGGGGCCGCTGTGCTGAAGCTGCACGCTCGGGGCGAGCCATTCGATCGTGGTCTCTCCCTTGGCGATCGGTAGGCCGGAGCCGGACGGCGCGGTCGGATCGGGTGGCCGAATGACTTCGATGCTGATGCGATTGACGCCGAACCCCGGCGTGGGCTGCGTGATGGCAACCTGGGCGTTTCCGCTCAAATCGCTGGTCGAGGTAAACTCGGTGGTCCGGGTCGGCATGAAGAAGGCCGCCGGGCCGTCGAGAATCTTGTAGCGGACGCGATAGCCGGCCAGGGGCAGACGATCGGTCGCCTTGAACACCTTGGTCGTGAAAACGTGTTCCGTGCCGCCGCGGGCCTGGGCGGCTTGCGGAAACTCCCACGCGACGTCGGCCCAGCGAACGTTCACGACCACGCGGCGCTTTTCCCAGTTATGAATGCCGGGGGCGTAGACGGTGATGTAGGTGTCGCCCTCGACCGCGGAACTGACGACGGCCCAGCTTTGGCCGGGGTTGAGCATGAAATCGTCGTTGGGGTCTTCCGTGCCGCGCGTCATGCGGTGTTGATTGCGCGAAGTATAGCTGACGCCGTGTTTGGGGCTCGTTTTGTATCCCCGTCCGGGGAAGAAGCCGCTCTCGTCGACTTCGATCAGGTTGCCGACGCCTTCGAGCATCCATTCGACGCGGCGGTTGCGGACGGGATTGTTGTTTTCGTCGTAAACCGTCGCGAGGATTACGTGTTGCGTGCGAACCTGGTTGGTGCCTTCGAGCGGGCGGACCTCGATGCGAATCGAGCGGGGATCGAAGTTGGCGTAATAGCCGGAGCCGGGCGGCTTGGCGTGCGTCTGCACGATGTCGCCGAAGGGAAGATAATGCGGGAAATAGCTGGGGTTCTGGCTGATGCCATAGCAGCCCGACGCGCAGCAGCAAGCCGCCGCGATCATGAGGAGCACCAGGCGCCGTCCCCACCAGTCCATCGAGCCTCCCGCCGCGGACCTTCCACGGCCTCGAAAAGGAATCGAACTAGAGAATCCGAGAAGGGGGGATATAAACGGAGCGGGGAAAATTACAAGAGGAGTTCCCGGCCGGGGGCAAGGGCGGCGTTACGCCCCCTTGCGCAGACAAGTCACGAAATGCAGCGAGCGGCCGAAAATCCAGTTGAGAGGCCAGCGATAAAGGCCCAGCTTGCGCTTCCAGTTCGCGACGTTCCACTTAAGCTCGGCGAAGGCGCCGTTCCAGCGATCCTGCGACCAATAGTTATAGGGCAGGGCGACGCCGTGATGGGCGTTGCCGACGTAATCCATGAAGCGCAGCGTGGATGCGGCCGCCAAGCCGGTGGTCGTATGATCCTTGATGACGACGGCTTGCCGGGCGACGCGGTCAGCCTCGCGCAGCAGGACCATGGGGTCGTCGGTGTGGTGCAGCACGTCGACGAAGAGGACCACATCGACGGACCCGGCCGCGAAGGGCAATGTTTGGCCGTCGAAGGGTTGTACGGGAATATGGCAAGCGGGGCGGACGAGGACGTCCAGACCGGTTACGTCGAGATCGGGTCGCCGGCTAAGCAGGGTGCGGGCGATGGCGCCGTCGCCGCAGCCGACGTCGAGAACCCGGGCGTTTGGCGGGATTACTTCCGCGAGATGGTCGGCGATCTTGCGCACGCGCCGGCCGAAGATGCAGTTGGAATGGAGCCAGTTGAGAGCTTTCATGGTGCGGCGTCCGGGGAGTTCATGGTTCCGGCGAAGTTTACGTCATGATCCGCGCCGGAGCAAATCGCGACGCGAGGGCGGCCGGCCATCACGAACGGTGCGCCGACTGCCCTTGTTGCTCCGCCGGTTTTCGATAAGATAGACGGCTTATGGGCGCTTTCCCAGCGCAGGTCGACCTCCGCATCGAAAGCATGTGATTTCAAACCGGCCGCGTTGCGGTGGGCCGAGGACTCGGGAATGGGCGAGTCCCAAGGGTTGCCGCCCGGTCCATTGTGGCAAGCCTTCGCGGCGTTCCTCTTGTGTGGCAAGATCTACGAGTAGTGCAACAAAGAACGCCGTTCCAGGAACTTCCCTTAGCGAAGATGATCCGGCGAGGTGATTGAATGCGGGCTGCGCGCGAGTCGGCGCGCAGCTTCTTCGCTATCTCGTGGTGAGATTTTTAAGAAGTCGGTGCGTCTCTCTTGCTCTTTCGGTTTTTCTGCGCGTGGGCGGTTGGCTCGGTCA
>Ga0163144_10002309_pt1 | contig 44277 bp, 39 predicted proteins | sample OliLak19BULKMAT1_FD_123175 | JGI IMG/M metagenome (GOLD analysis project Ga0163144, IMG submission 123175) | Freshwater microbial mat bacterial communities from Lake Vanda, McMurdo Dry Valleys, Antarctica - Oligotrophic Lake LV.19.BULKMAT1 | ecosystem: Environmental > Aquatic > Freshwater >...
AACGTATATAATTATAAAGCAGACACCGAACAACAGGCTATTTGGGCAATAAGCGATAATAATAACACAGCAAATGTTTCGGCGGCTAACGATTCGTTAATCTTACCTTTACGCAATTTAGTGTCTACCATTAAAGGTGAGCCAACACCTTGGTACACTTTTATTACAAAAATGATTTATTACGAAGGGGGCAGAATGGAAACCTTTCCAGTAACGTTAAGAGGTAAATTAAATTTTGATAATGCAAAACAATGTTATACCACCTTACACGTTTTAAACGATAAAGGTATTGAAGTATGTAAAATTATTAAACAATGGACGTTAATTGGTAGTAATCAAATATACGATTTAAACTTACCAATAGCAGGCTTAGCAAAAGGAAAATACACTATTGAATTAAAAAGCGATAATGGTGAATTAGCAAAAAAAGAATTTAATATTTAAAATAAATAAATAATTTAGCGCATTTTAATTATTAAAAAATGGAATTATTTATAAAAAAATTAAGCCAAAACCTGTCTCGAAATTACAATGCGTTGCACCTCGCTAGTTCCTTCATAAATTTGAGTAATTTTAGCATCGCGCATTAAACGCTCAACGTGGTATTCTTTTACAAAACCATAGCCACCGTGTATTTGAACGGCTTCTGTTGTAACCCACATGGCGGTTTCGCTCGCAAATACTTTGGCCATTGCACTTTCTTTATCTAATGGTAAATGATTATCTTTTAACCATGCACAACGGTAAATTAATAATCGCGAAGCTTCTATACGGGTAGCCATATCGGCTAATTTAAATTGAATAATTTGATGTTTGCTAATTTCTTTACCAAAAGCTTTACGTTCCTTACTGTATTGTAAAGCTAATTCGTAAGCACCACTGGCTATACCCAATGCTTGCGAAGCAATACCAATACGGCCACCACTTAAGGTTTTCATAGCAAATTTAAACCCAAAACCATCTTCGCCAATGCGGTTTGCTTTTGGCACTTTTACATCGTTAAACATAAGGCTATGAGTATCGCTGCCTCTTATGCCCATTTTATTTTCTTTTGGTCCTATTTCAAAACCAGGCATATCTTTTTCAACTATTAAACAGTTAATACCTTTGTGGCCTGCCTCTACATTGGTTTGAGCCATTACCAAATATACACTTGCACTACTTCCATTGGTAATCCAGTTTTTAGTTCCGTTTAATAAATAATGGTCGCCTTTATCAACCGCAGTAGTTTTTTGCGAAGTAGCATCGCTGCCGGCTTCTGGCTCGCTTAAACAAAATGCACCAATTACTTCGCCTTTGGCTAATCGAATTAAATATTTTTGTTTTTGTTCTTCGTTTCCAAAATTTTCAATACCCCAGCATACAAGGCTATTATTAACGCTCATAATTACGCTAGCACTAGCGTCAATTTTACTAATTTCTTCCATTGCTAATACGTAGCTAATGGTATCCATCCCTCCTCCGCCGTATTTAGGGTCAACCATCATGCCCATAAAACCAAGTTCTGCCATTTTTTTTATTTGCTCTGTTGGAAATTTTTGATGTTCATCACGTTCAATAACACCCGGTTTTAATTCGTTTTGAGCAAACTCGCGTGCTGCTTTTTGAATCATTAAATGTTCTTCAGAAAGTTCGAAATGCATAATATATGTTTTTTAGGATTAATGTATTTTTTGTAACCTTGCAAATATATGTGATTTCAACAATCAAAAAAAGAAACTGTTTAAATAAAATTGGCAAAAAACACATCAAATAAACAATTAATTGCAGGTGTAATGAGCGGTACATCGCTCGACGGCTTGGATTTGGCTCTTTGCAAGTTTGAAACCGCAGATAATGGTTACAATTTTAAGATAATAAAAGCTATAACAATACCTTACTCAACTGTTTGGAAACAACGCTTAACAAATGTAAAAGATGCCACTGCGGAGCAATATTTTAAATTAAATAATTTGTATGGCCAATTTATTGCCGAACAACTAAATTTATTTTTACATGATAATACTGAAAGCATTGATGCTATTGCCAGCCACGGACATACTGTTTTTCATAGACCAGAATTAGGGTTTAGTACGCAAATAGGCTGCGGCGCAACAATTGCTGCTATAACAGGTATTACCACTATTTGCGATTTTAGAAGTTTAGATATTGCTTTAAGCGGACAAGGTGCCCCGTTGGTTCCAATTGGTGATCAATTATTGTTTAGTAATTACCAAGCTTGTTTAAATATTGGCGGTATTGCAAATATTTCTTATAAAAATGCAGTAAATAATAGAATCGCTTATGATATTTGTGAAGCCAACATGTTGTTGAATTATTTAGCTGAAAAAATGGGGAATGAATACGATGAAAATGGCAACTTAGCAAAGGCCGGAAAGATTGACGAAATATTACTTTTACAATTAAATAGTCTTAACTTTTACCAACAATCAGGTGCAAAAAGTTTAGGCAGAGAATGGTTTGAAAAAATAATTTTACCTTTTTTTGAAGATAATGAAAATGATATGAGAAATTTATTAGCAACAGCAGTGGAACATATTGCTGAGGTTATTGCAAATAATTTAATTAAAAATAATATTAAAAATGTTTTAATTACTGGTGGTGGCGCTTTTAACAGCTATTTGATGGAGCGATTAAAATCAAAAACAAAGTGCGAACTAATTATTCCCACTAATAAGTTAATAAATTTTAAAGAAGCTTTAATTTTTGCATTTTTAGGTTATTTAAGGCTTCAAAACAAAATAAACACCTTAAAATCGGTAACCGGCGCAAGTATGGATAGTATTGGCGGGGCGATTTATTTTGTAAATTAATACCCTAAAATTTTCAACATACTTTTATAACTCTGTTCTTTAGCAAACAAACGGGTTGTAATTTCGCCATCCTCATCCCTATCAATTAAAACATGTTTTGGTGCTGGTATTAAACAATGTTGCGTGCCACCATAACCACTCAACGCCTCTTGGTATGCACCTGTATGAAAAAACCCTAAATATTGTGGTTCTTTTTGATTTTTTTCAATTTTTGGTAAAAATACTTGGTTGGTGTGGGCTTCTGCACTATAATAATCCATGCTGTCGCAGGTCATGCCACCTAAATTAGCAGGCTGATAAGGTTTATCCCAATTATTAATGGCTAATAAAATAAAGCGCTGGTTAATTCCCCAAGTATCGGGCAGAGTAGTAATAAAACTACTATCAATAAAGTACCAAGTTTCACGATCGTTTTGTTGTTTTTGATCAACTACCGAATATAAAGTTGCGCCACTTTCGCCAACGGTATAAGAGCCAAATTCCGTAAAAATATTGGGTTCTGGTATTTCATTTTGCTCACAAAATGATTTTATTTGCGATACAATTTCTTCAATCATGTATTCATAATCGTACTCAAATGCTAACGAATTTTTAATTGGCATTCCGCCACCAATGTTTAACGAATCTAAAGTGGGGCAAACCTCACGCAATTCTTTATAAATTTGCAAACATTTGTTTAACTCTGTCCAGTAATAAATTGTGTCTTTTATGCCAGTATTTATAAAAAAGTGCAACAGTTTTAAGCTAAATTTTGAGTTGGGTTTAATTTTATCGTTGTACAAACTCATTATTTCACTACTGCGAACTCCCAAGCGAGAAGAATAAAATAAAAACGAAGGCTCTTCTTCGGTGCTAATACGTATTCCTAAATTTACATTATCGGCTTTTGCGTGTTTTTTGTAGTAATCTATTTCATCTAAATGGTCTAAAACAGGCATTACATTAAAGCCATCGTTTAGTAATTCGCAAATATTTTGTTTGTAAAGGTCGCGTTTATAGCCATTACAAATAATATATGTATCTTTGGTTAATGCCTTTTTTTGGTATTGTTCTTTGAGAATTTGTATGTCAAACGCGCTAGATGTTTCTATATGGACTTCGTTTTTTAAAACTTCGTCTAAAACAAAACTAAAATGCGAACTTTTAGTGCAATAACAGTAAAAATACTTGGCTTTATAATCAACTTTTGCCATTGCTACATGAAACTGACGCTTAGCCTTTTGTATTTGCGAACCTATTTTAGGGAGGTAAGAAATACGGAGTGGCGTGCCATATTGCTTAATTATGTCCATTAAAGCAATGTCGTTAAAATACAATTCATTGTCTTTAACTTCAAAGCCCTCTTGCGGAAAGTTAAATGTTTGGTTAATTAAATTTGAGTACGAATTATTCATAATTATAAATGTAAGTGAGTTACTTGTATCGTTTTTTACAAATGTAAGTAATTTACTTTGCCTTTTTAGGCTGAGATTATTAAATTATTATTAAGAAAAAGAGTATATATGATAAAACCAATTAAAATTATTGAAGTAAAAAGTGAAATAGGCGCAGGAACGCGTGGTAGCAGCATGGGCGTTGATGCCATTAAAATTGCGGCTTTAGATTTTGGAAGCGCGTTTTTTAAGCGTTACAAATCAGTTGAAATTCCAAATGAAAATAATCTTTTGTTAGAGCCGGTTGTACACGATTATGCCAAAAGAATAAAGGGAATTTTTAACTTAAACGACCGGATTGCTAAAGAAATTCAAAAAACATTAAAGGCGGAGCAGGTACCAATTGTATTAGCCGGCGACCATAGTTCGGCATTAGGAACTATAAGCGGCATACGAATGGCTTATCCAGAAAAGCGATTGGGTGTTATTTGGATTGACGCACACGCAGATATGCATAGCCCTTACACTACCCCAAGTGGTAATATGCACGGTATGCCTTTGGCTTGTGTTCTAGGAGAAGATAATAAGGAAAGACAGCAAAACAAACCTGATGATGAAACTGTCGAATATTGGGAAAAACTAAAGAATTTAGGAAATATAAGTCCTAAAATACAATACAGCGACTTAGTTTTTATTGCATTGCGCGATGTTGAGCCTCAGGAAGAATTTTTAATTAAGAAAAATAAGGTACGTGTAATAAATTTACAGGAAATTCGTAAAAAAGCTGTTGAACGTGTGGCAATTGATAGTTTAAATTACTTAGACCATTGCGATTTAATTTATGTAAGTTTTGATGTGGATAGTATGGATAGCCGTATTAGCAGTGGAACAGGAACACCAGTACCAAATGGAATAACCGAAAAAGAAGCAGGGAATTTAATTTATTATATTATGCGTAGCAAAAAAATTGTGTGTTTTGAAATGGTGGAAATTAACCCAACCTTAGATAAAGAAAATTTAATGGCCGAAAATGCCTTTGAAATTTTGCAAAAAACAACTAACCAGTTAAGTAACGATTTTTAAAATGAAAAGTCTTTTAACTTTTAAAACGAAACAAGAATTTATTAACCGCATTAATAAATTAACCCCTCAAACCAAGCCCCAATGGGGAATTATGAATGCAGAACAAATGATACGTCATTGCGCTTTACCATTAGAATTAGCTACTAATAAAATTGAAATAAAAGCAAATAAACTTATTGCTTTTTTATTTGGTAAACGGATTTTTAAAACCATTATGAGTGATGTAGGTTTTAAGAAAAATTTACCAACCTTTAAAGAAGCCAAATTGCCTACCACCAAGGGCTTTGAAGTTGAAAAACAAGCTATTTTTAATTTAATTAATACATTTGAAAATAAAAATATTACTAAAAAACCGCACCCTTTATTTGGAAAAATGACAGAACAACAATGGGATGTTTTACAAACCAAGCATATTCATCACCATTTAAGTCAGTTTGGCGTATGATGCTATTTATATTTTTTGAAATATTATAACAAAAATTTTATAAGATTATTTTAAAATTTCTAAATACAATTTTTTGTATGTGCTTCCAAACCCATTGTAAATAGCGTTGTAAAAAGTACGTTCATGATAAATTGTAATAAATAAACCATTTACCTTTTTTATTTCGTTGGCTAAATTTAATAAAGAATTTAAAGCCTCGGCAGGTGTTATTTTATCATACACTAAATAGGCGCCGTCCATAGCGCAAAAAGGTATAAACAATAAGTCTGTTTTTTTTTCGTTAGTAAAATCGTAATAGTAAAATGGCTGCGATGTGCCTGCTCTAAAACCAACGTGCGAAGCAAAACCCATCGAAAAATCAGCCAAAATGCCATTTTGTAATAATTGTTTGGGTGTAGTTTTTATATTAAAACGCAAATAATGTTGCCGAGAGATAGTAACTTTTTTATTTAAAGCTTCTGAGAAATTTAATATTTCTTGTTGTAAAAGTTTTTTATTTACTGATGAATTATAAGAAGGATGCAATCCAATTAAAGCATTTTTATCTTTTACGGTTTTAAATACATTTTTAAATGCTAAGGATTTAGGATTGACAGTTCTATCGTATTTAGTGCCTGTTTTGAACAGAAAAAAATAAATTAAAGTAATGTTTTGTTTCGCACAAAAATTAGATACAGATTCATAAATATCAAAAGGATCTTTTTTCTTGCCGCTTAAAACATTTATACGAGCTTTTAAATTTTTAAAATCTAACTTTAGAATATCTTTTACTATTCCCCCACTTGTTCTTAAAAAACCTTTGTTTTTAAACGCGAACAAATTATCTACATCAATAGTACTAATTATTTTAAATTGTTTATTAGGAAAAATAATTTTAGGATAAAACTTTTGTAGTTCTAATTTTAATTCTTCAATCCAAACTTCAACTACAGGTTTTAAATGATTGTTATTTTGAAATAATATGCTATTTTTAGCTTCAAAACGTTGATGTGTGTCGGCTTCAAAAGATTGCCATTCTTCCATTCGGCTAATAAAATAAAAAACCGCTGCAAATATATCAAAATGCAAACAAGAGTTTGAGGTTTCAAAAACATATATAATATCATTTTTAAAAAAAGGAACAGGGTTTACTACTGCCACAATGTTATCAAACAGTAAATTACAGGGCACAAGCTGCAAGGCGTTAGTAAATTTTTCTTCAGAATAATTTACTTTAAAATTAACGTCTTTTTCAAATTCAGTAATTGAATTGTAAATATTGTAATTTACTTTTAATACGGTATTAAATATAAATTCGCATACATAATTTAACCGTTCGGATTTTTTATTACAATAAATACTAATTGTTGGATTATTAATATCAACGCTAAAATTTAAAAGCGAATGCAAGTTGTTTTTAGTAACCATTTTAAAATAAAAGATTTTATAAAAAACTATTCGTTTTTAAACTTAACGAAACTTAAATTAAATTTTGGTTTTAAAGCAGCATTAAAAAATCCACCTGAAATAACTATCCCATTAATAAATATATCTCGTCGGGCAACCAAGTTTCTATTACCATCGGCCACAACTAAATTAAATCCGTAATTTTTTCTACCACCTTTAATTAGTGCTTGCACATGTCGCGCAATATTAAATACATATCTGTTTCTGTCACTATCATAATTCCCATCATAACGCACAAAATCGGCACTACTTAATTGGTCTTGTGTTAATGTTTCTTTCCCTAACGAATCTAAGGGCAACAATGCTAATTTTGGTGGTGCGGCATAAATTGTGCTAACAGGATACGATGGCTCAATATTTAAAATAATTTCGGCGCGATTAATTGCAAGGGGTACAGTGTCGTTATATTTTTTTAAAAAATTTAAGCTAGGGATAAACATTCTAACGCGTGTTGCACCCATACCCTTTAAATATAAATATTTTATACCTTGAGTTGTATCAATATTATAATATTGGTCTTGTAAAATTTGTGTGGTTAAAATAGGCTGATATTTACTAGTATTAAATCGAACAGCATTAGGCCCAGAAAAATTAAATTTAAATGATTTGTACTCTTTTACAGCGCTTGGTAAACCATTAGTATAATTTAAATAAAAACCACTTGCAGCATCATTTAAATTAAATTTTGCAATTATGCCTTCTTTACCACTAAATAAAGGTGTGGTTTTACTGGTAACATAAAAACCTTTATACTGATTAGTAAACGTTGCGTTATCAACCAAATATTGTGGATTTGAAAAAATAGCATTTGCGAAATTATAATTAATAGGTATTCTTACAACCAGCAAACCATTAAATAAACTATAGCCTACGTTACCACCTCCTATTGGTGTATTTTTATTAAATAGCGAATCGTTTGTAGTGTAATATACGGCCGATGTGCTTAATGTTGTTGTAATTGGATAAACTGAATAAGTTAAATGTGTTGCAGTATCGCCTACAAAATCAGAATTAATTGGAACCACGTAAATTAATTCGGCACTAACTAAATTTGCATCTAAGCCAAAATTTACATTACTTAAATTCATTGTTGCGTTGCAATATAAACCTATGTCAGTTCGCCCAAAAACGGGGTCTTGGTTACTTCCTATATATTTAAAACCATCATTAAACGAAGCTATTGCAACATCGTATTTTTTAGTATGCGCAAAAATAGTAAAGGTATCGGTAAAGCTCGCATTTAACGCATCTCCATCAGGCTGAGTATCTGTACCTAAAATACGCTTATCTTTTTTGCAGCTTAACGCACCAAGTACTAAAAAAAATATAATTATTATCTGTTTAAAATTTTTCAAATTATTAATAGTAAGAGGTAAATATAGCCAATTATTAACGGTTAAAACTGCCATTAATTGTGAAAAAAAACTAAAAACAATAATCAATACTATAATATTTAATAAATTTACAAAAAAGCTATATAAAATGAAAATTTTAATTACTGGTGGTGCAGGCTTTATAGGCTCGCACGTTATACGTTTATTTGTAAATAAATACCCAAACTATACTATTCATAATTTAGATAAATTAACTTATGCAGGAAATTTGGCAAATTTAACTGATGTAGAGAAAAAAACTAATTATAAATTTATAAAAGGCGATATTGTAGATGCTGCTTTTATTGACGAATTATTTAATACACAAAATTATAATGCTGTAATTCATTTAGCTGCCGAAAGTCATGTAGATAGAAGTATTACTAACCCTTTAGAGTTTGTAATGACTAATGTTATTGGTACCGTAAATTTATTAAATGCCGCCAAAACATTATTTAAAAAAGAAGGAACAACCTTTAAAAAGTTTTACCACGTTAGTACCGATGAGGTATATGGTGCTTTAGGCGAAACAGGCATTTTTACCGAAAAAACCAATTACGACCCTCACAGTCCTTAATCTGCAAGTAAAGCCAGCAGCGACCATTTTGTGCGTGCTTACCACGATACATATGGCTTACCAATTGTTATTAGTAATTGTAGTAATAATTACGGCCCCAATCATTTCCCCGAAAAATTAATTCCTTTATGCATTAATAACATTAAGCACAATTTCCCCTTACCTATTTACGGTAAAGGAGAAAACGTTCGTGATTGGCTATTTGTTGAAGACCATGCTACTGCAATTGACACCATTTTTAATAATGCAAAACTTGGTAGCACCTATAATATTGGCGGACATAACGAATGGACAAATATTGATGTAATTCGGTTATTGTGCCGTTTAATGGATAAAAAATTAAATCGATCTGAAGGCACAAACGAAAAATTAATAACCTTTGTAAAAGATCGCGCGGGTCATGATTTACGTTACGCCATCGATGCAACTAAACTAAAAAACGATTTGGGCTGGCTACCAAGCGTTACTTTTGAGCAAGGCTTAGAGCAAACGGTAGATTGGTACCTAAATAATAATAGCTGGTTAGAAAACGTTACTTCGGGCAACTATGCTAATTATTACAAAACACAATATTTAAATAATTAATTATTATTTGATTTAGCAAACTATCACGCACTAATTTTATTTAATTGCTCTTGGCTTACCCCAGTCATTGAATAGCCCCCATCGTGAAATAAATTTTGCATTGTTACCATTTTGGTTAAGTCGCTAAATAAACTAACGGTATAATTAGCGCAATCTTCGGCACTGGCATTACCTAAAGGCGATTGCATTTCAGCAAAATCAAAAAACTCACTAAATCCTTTAATGCCGCTGCCTGCTGTGGTTTTGGTTGGAGATTGCGAAATGGTATTTATTCGTACTTTTTTATTATTTCCGTAATGGTAGCCAAAGGTACGGGCAATACTTTCTAAAGTTGCTTTAAAGTCAGCCATATCTGTATAAAAAGGGTACACGCGTTGGGCACCAATATATGTAAGAGCTACAACACTTGCCCATTCATTTAATGCATCTAATTTATGTGCAACTGCCAACATTTTATGAAACGATAAAGCCGAAATATCGAATCCCTTGTTTACATAATCATAATTTAATTCGGTGTAGGGCACATTTTTACGAATATTTACGCTCATACCAATTGAATGTAAAACAAAATCTATTTTACCACCTAAATGTGCCATTCCATCTATATACAATTTTTCAAGTTCTTCAACATTGGTAGCGTCAGCTGGAATAATTTTAGAATTAGTTTTCTCGGCTAATTTATTTATTTCGCCCATTCGCATTGCAATGGGAGCATTAGTTAAAACAAATGTTGCACCTTCTTCGTGTGCGCGTAAAGCTACCTTCCAAGCAATTGAATTTTCGTCTAATGCACCAGTAATAATTCCACGTTTTCCTTTTAATAAGTTATAAGCCATAATTTAGTTTTATGGCTTAAATGTAAATAATATTTACGTGAAATGTATAAGAGCTAGTTTAAATTTTATTTAATTACAATCATTTTGACTAAAAACTCGTAAATTTTCCGCATAAACAACTACTTCTCTTTTAAAAAATGCCGTTTTTCGCTAAAAATAAGCTACAATAAATTTAAAACATAAAATTTAAACAAGCTAAAAATAAAACTATTTTTTAATTGTAGATTTATGGGTACAAGGTTTAAAAAAATAAGCTAATCTAAAGCCAACAAAATTTCCGTTGTTTGTAAACTCATGCTCGTAGCTTATACCATCAACAGTGTAATTAACTTTAGATGTTGCAATGGCATTTAAACCTGCATTAAACACTAAACTTGCATTTAAAAAACTACCGTTTTTAAATATTTTTTCTTTACCTACCGAAAAACGAACCATTGCCGTTCCGCCGCTATTTACAGTTGAAGAGCTACTTAAATAATTAGAGTTTGTTAAGCCATCGTTATTTTTATTATAAAATTTATTTACTGTTTTTCCTTCGGTAAAATTTGCTACAAAGCCACCGCCAACTAACCAACGGCTATTTTTACAATTAGGATTAAATTTATAAAAAATTAAAAATGGAATTTGAATGCCAGTAAATTCAGTTTTTAAATCAGAAAAACGATTTTTTAAATTTAAAAACGAATAATTTTCAGACAAAGCATAACCAAAACCAAAGGAATTAAAGCCAAGGCCAGTTTCTGCCATCCAGTTTTTATTATAATCATATCTGGCGATTAAATCAAAAGCTCCACCATCGAATTTATTTTGATGAAAACGAGCATTTGCATTCGAAGAACCGCCACTATACTTTGATTGATTGCTGTTAGTTCCCCACTGAACGCCGAAGCGCCATGCTTTATTTTCTTGGGCGTAAGTTGACAAGACTAAGATGCTTGTTGCTAAAAAAATTAATTTTTTCATTTTAAAAGTTTATATGTTTAAAAAAAAAGTCCTTTAACAAATAAAATAAAAAAAAGTTAATTTTCAAATAAATTATTGTTAAATTAATTACTTCTTATCGCTTCAACGGGGTCTAACTGGCTTGCATTATAAGCTGGAATAAAGCCGCTTATAATACCAATTAAAATAGAAATAGTAAAACCTAAAATAATGTTTGTGCTTGATAGACTAATGTCCATATCAATCGCATCTTTACCCAAAATGGTTATAATGTAGGTAATTAGTAAACCAAAAAACCCCCCAACAGTGCTTAATAAAACGCTTTCGCTTAAAAACTGAATTAAAATAAATAAGTTTTTTGCGCCTAAACTTTTTTGTATACCAATTAAATTTGTACGTTCGCGCACACTTACAAACATTATATTAGCAATACCAAAACCGCCTACTAAAATGCTAAAGCCACCAATTATCCAACCGGCCATCCCAATAATATCAAATAAACTATCAAAACCTTTACTTAACAAACTGGTTTCGTTTAAAGCAAAATTTGGTTCTGATAATGGCTTTAGTTTACGAATACCCCTTAATAAGCCAGTTAATTCGTCCATCATTTCGGCATTAGTAACATTAGGTTTTGCTTTACAGTATATACTTGGGTCGGCATTTTCGCTTTTGGTATCCATAAAATAACGCGCAAAGTTAAAGGGCGTTATAATTTGATAATCGAAACTAACGCCTAATAAGCTTTCGCCTTCTTTTTTTAAAGTGCCAATAATTGTAGCTTTATATCCCGAAATTTTTATTTGTTTTCCTATAGGGTCTTCATTAGGAAATAGTCCTTGCGCAATGGCATCTCCAATTAAACAAAGATGGTACCCCGCTTCGGTTTCATTTTGCGTAAAATAACGCCCACCGCTTAAATCAAAATTTTTTATTTTATAAAAATCGTGAGAAATACCTGCCACTACTGCATTTTGAATACTATTACTATTGTATTTTACAGTTTTACGAGCACCCATTCGGTAAGCTAAAGCCTGAGTACTTTTGCAACGTTTTTGTAATTCATCCAATTCAAAATATTGGGGTATGGGTCGGTTAATGTATTTCCACCAAGGGTAATCTGGACCAAACGTCCAAGGCCATTTTTGAACATACACTACGTTATTTCCTAATGTTTGTATACTTCCACGAATGTTATTTTCTAATCCATCAACAATTGTAAAAACTAAAATAATTGCAAAAATGCCAATAGTAATACCCAACAAACTTAAAAACGAGCGCAATTTATTTACAACAAGCGATTGCCATGCAAAAATTAAACTTTCTTTTAATAGAAGGAAAAACATACTATAAAAGTAATACTAATTAGGTCATTAAAAAAAAGGTAATTTTTTAGTTTTTACAATTAGAGCAGTTTGGAAACCAAGCCTCAATAACATCTGGTAATAGAATTAAGTGTGTATCATCTTCTTGCACACTTATTTGGGTAAAAAAAAGTTTAGCAGATGTTTTTAATTTGTTTAAATAACTTATCATTTCGGAAGTTAAATTATTGGTAAAGCCAGTAAATTCTTTTGAAGCTTTTTTTGTTTTTACAAATAATTTAAACGAAGCAATTTTATTTTCCTTAGGGTTTCCAAATCTATCAATTGCCATTAATTTAAATTCTGTATTATCAAAAACAGCTTTTACTAAATTGCTTTCTTTTTTAACCTTAATAGTTACTGGGTTTTGCGCATTTAAAGTATTTAATGTTATCAAACAAAAAAACACTATTACTATTTTATTTTTTAAATTGTATAGTAACATATAAATTTAATTTTCGAATGCAAGAATAGTGAAAAAGTATAGATAAAATTATTCTTTTACTACCCTGTATACTGCTTGTTTGTTATTATTTGTTACTGTAATAAAATAAACACCTTGGCTTATGTAACTTAAATTAATAGTTTCATGCAATTCTGTTTTTTTTATATAAGAAGTTTGTAAAATAGTTTTACCCAAAACATCTGCTATTTTTATTAACGTATTACTTTCGGCATTTAAATTAACTGCGCTTAAATTAAATTGGTTGTTAAAAGGGTTAGGCCATACACTTAAACCTACTGGGTTGCTTTGCGATTGCGCTTTAATGCCTACATTAATATCTATAGTAAAATTATTATTACTAATGTCGTAAAAAATATTGCCTTTACTTTCTACTTTTATTCGGCAGGTTGTAATGCTTGCACTTAAAGTTGGTGATGTTATTAATTCGCTACCATCATTTGGTGTAGAGTTTATCAATGTACTGTAAGTAGTTCCACTATTGTAAGAAATTAAAATCCGTACCGAATCACACAAAACTGGGGCTAAATTTGTGCCGTTTACGCCCCATGTAATTGTTTGCGACGAACCTATTGCCCATACAATCCCGCTAGCATTGGGGTTTGTAACAATTAACGGGCCAGCACTGCTAACTGTTATGTTATTAATGGCATAACAAACGCCGCCACCACCCATTTTGTTATCGCGGGCGGTTAATCTAAATTGTAAATTTTGTGCTATGTTAGGTACAAACTCGCCCTTAGTTAAAGTATAATTGCCAGTTGCAACAACACTCGCTCTTGGAAATAAACGGCTTGGCGCAGTTAGCGGCACATACGAACGAAAAAATGGTTTTGTGCCCGAGTTCCAATTTACCAGAGCAGGTGTAGCCGAAGAAGCGGAGTTACTAATGCCACTCACTGAGGTTTCTTCCCACGAGTAAGTTAATGCATCACCATCAGGATCTGTTGCGCTACCTGTTAATATAAATGGCGTAGAAATTGGTACAACATGATTACCCGAGCCTGCTACTACTGGAGGATTATTTCCGCTTGTAGTTGTTGCTGCACAGCTATTTCCGCCACCTAAATTTGTAAAATTTACAATTTCATCATAACTAATAGCATGAAAATATGCAATGCTATTTGCTGCTAAATCGTTTACACCACAAATACCTGCGTAGGCCATTATAGTTATACCACTGCCTGGCTCAACAGAAGTACTGGCGTTTCGGTTTCCTCCGCCGCAGTTACTAGTTGCCGAATTAAATGTATGGTTACCGGCAAATTGATGTCCAACTTCATGCGCTACATAATCAATATCATAAGGGTCGCCAACTGGGCTTGGACTGCCAGTTATACCTTTGGCTTTGTTGCCAACTTGACAAACGCAACCTAAATTTGCCAATCCACCACCACCAGTGCTAAACGTATGTCCAATGTCATAGTTTGCAGATCCTATTGTGGCCGATATTACAGATTGACTTTCGTTTATTAATGTGCCAGCCGAATTATTACCAGTAAATGGATCTGTAGTTGCATTTGTAAATACTACCAACGTTTCGGTGGCTACTAAAACTAAACGCACTGCAACTTCGGTTTCGTAAACACCATCTACGCGATTTATACTGGTAACAATTTTAGATAATGTTTGTGCTATGGTAGGCGTAGCAGAACCTGTAGCCGCAACTGCATATTCGCCAGTACAAGCTACTGCTAATCGATAGGTTCGCAATTGAGCGCCAACGCATGCAGCAGGTGGAGCATTATTTACTTTTGCTTCTTCGCCTTTTTTTTTAGGTGTGTTTTTTGTGTCAACCGCCTCGTCTTTAATTAAGCCAGCTTCAGGTATTACTTGCGATGGATCTTTTACAAAATCTTTAGTGTAATAAGTTATATAAGCAGTAGTATTTTGAGTGCAATAAGGGTCAACAAAAAAATCACCATTATTTACAGTTCTAATCATTCCATGAAAACCAAACTCGTTCCAATCTAATTTTCCATTGGCATAAGGGTCGTCAATACCTTTTACGCTAAATGTTTTAATGTTTGGGAATTGTGTTGCTAAACCTTGTTCCATAATCGAGGCTTCAACCACTCTAAATTTTTGAAAAGTTCCGTTTGGTAAGGGCAATGTAATAATACATATACTTTCGTTTATTTTAACTGTTTTTTCGTTTGGAGCAGCAAATAAAATATCTTTTAATTGAGTGCCAACTAAATTAAAAACTAAATAATTTTTTGGTATAATTTGGCGTTTGCCTTTTGGCTGGATTGCAGATTCTGTAGATGACAACCACAATTTATCATTTGTTTGCGCATTAAAATTAACTGCAAAAGATAGCGCCAAAATAAATATAAATAATTTTTTCATAAATGGGAATTTTATAGAATGTAGAGTTACAAAATTAATTTTAATTATTACAAATATAATTTATTAAATCGATTTAAACATAGCTAAATAAATCCTAAATTTAATTTTGATTTTTTATTGGGTTTTAAATTATTTCATAAACTTGTATCTTTATAAAATATTTTCGTTATAATCATTATGAAGTTTTTTTACATTATTACATTTATTTTAAATAATTTATTTTATTTTTCTCAAACTACCGATGCTGGAGGTAAAAAGCAGGGTTATTGGAAAAAGAAAGACGAAAAAACCAATAAATTAATTTATGAAGGTGAATTTAAAGATGATAAACCCACTGGCAAATTTAAATATTATTATGTAAACGATTCGGTGCAAGCCATTATGTTTTTTAAAGATGGAGGTAAAATTGCATATGCAAAATTATTTCACTTAACTGGTAAAAAAATGGGCGAAGGGAAATATATAAAAGAAATTAAAGATAGTATTTGGCTTTTTTATGATGAAAAAGGTATTTTAATCTCTAAAGATAATTACGTTTTAGGAAAAAAAGAAGGACAAAGCTTTGTTTATTTACCTGATGGAACTATTGCCGAAGAGCGTAATTTTAAACTTGATGTGCAACAAGGAATGTTTAAACAGTATTATGATGGCAAAAAAGTAAAAGGTATAGGCCATTATATAAATGGAAATTTAGATGGGCGTGTAGTTTATTATTTTCCTAATGGGATTGAGGTTGCGGCTGGATATTATGTTAACGGACAAAAAAATGGACCATGGATTTATCGCACCCAAAAAGGTGGAATTCAAGAAAAAGAACTTTTTATTAATGGTAAACTGGCTACCAAAAAACAAACCGAAGAGTTTTTTAGTAAAAATAAAACTATAGAAACGTCTCCAAATAAAGAAGTAAAGGCTAAAGACCTTAATAAAACAAAAAGTAAAAAGTAAAAATTTAACTTTTGTGTATTGCCTTTAAACTAATTAGTTAGTAAGGGAATAGTAAAAAGACCTTTGTTAATCTCCGTATTTTTAATTCCTCAGTGGTAAAAATTATTAACTTTGTATTTAATTTCTGTGTAAATCCGCGTCACTTTCTTGGAAATAAATTAATATGAGTAAACACGGTAAAGTTTTAGTAGCCATGAGTGGTGGCATTGATAGCAGTGTTACGGCAATGATGTTGCACGAACAAGGTTACGATGTTATAGGTATCACTATGAAAACTTGGGATTATGAAAGCAGTGGATCAAGTAAAAAAGAAACTGGATGTTGTAGTTTAGATAGTATTAACGATGCCCGCACTATGGCTGTTAATTTTGGCTTTCCGCATTATATTTTAGATATACGTGGCGAATTTGGCGAGTTTATTATTAATAATTTTGTTGAAGAATACTTAGCTGGTCGTACCCCAAACCCCTGTGTGCTTTGCAACACGCACATTAAGTGGGATGCTCTTTTAAAACGAGCAAATATGCTAGATTGCGAATTTATTGCTACTGGGCATTATGCACAATTGCGTGAAGAGAATAATCGTAAAATAATTTTTAAAGGGATGGATCAATCAAAAGATCAAACTTATGTATTGTGGGGATTAGACCAAGAGTGCCTAAATAGAACAATGTTTCCATTAGGTGGATTTAAAAAAACAGAAATTAAACAGTTAGCTAAAGATGCTGGTTTTTACGACCTTGCTAACAAAAGCGAAAGCTACGATATTTGTTTTGTGCCCGATAATGATTACCGCGCTTTTTTAAACCACCGAATGCCCCACCTTGAGAACAAAGTAGCGGGCGGCGATTTTATTTATAAAAATAAAAAAGTGGGTAAACACAAAGGTTACCCTTATTTTACCGTTGGGCAACGCAAGGGTTTAGAAATTGCAATGGGCGTACCAGTTTTTGTAAAAGAAATTATACCCGAAACAAATACAGTAGTGTTGGGTGATAAAGATGATTTAGAAGAAAACCATCTAACCGTTCGCGACTACAACCTTATTAAATACGAAACTTTACCAAACGATTTTGTAGGCCTTACAAAAATACGTTATAAAGATGCAGGCACCTTAGCTACTATAAATAATATTGATGCGAACTTGGATGTAATTTTTCATAAACCTGTTAGTGGCGTTGCCCCTGGCCAAAGTGCCGTTATTTACGAAGGTGATGATTTAGTAGGCGGAGGCTTTATTAATAGAAAAATTATAAATTAATTTATGTTTTTAACTATAATCTTTCTAACTAAACATTTCTATTTTTTAGATGTTATTAACTGTTAAATGAGCACTATTTGCAATAAATAAGCGTTTATTTAATTGTAAAATTTTGTATATTTGTTAAGATGAAAATTGTTAAAGGTTCTGGTTTTATTCCTGGAGAATTATTAGCTAAAATTAATTCGCCTGCCGATTTAAAGCTTTTAAAAGAAGAGCAGTTAGAACAACTTAGTGTCGAATTACGTCAGTATATTATAGACTTAGTTTCGGTAAAAGGGGGGCATTTTGGTGCCTCATTAGGTGTTGTAGAATTAACCGTTGCGCTTCATTATATTTTTAATACACCTTACGACCAATTGGTTTGGGATGTTGGACATCAAGCATACGGACATAAAATTTTAACTGGTCGAAGAGAAATCTTTCACACAAACCGCATTTACAAAGGTATTAGCGGATTCCCTAAACGTAGCGAAAGCGAATATGATACTTTTGGAGTAGGCCACTCAAGCACAAGTATTGGTGCCGCATTAGGCATGGCAGTAGCCAGCAAATATAATAATTTAAAAAACAAACATCATATTGCGGTTATTGGCGATGGTTCTATGACGGCTGGTATGGCTTTTGAAGCATTAAATCATGCTGGTGTTGAAAATGCAAATTTATTAGTTGTATTAAATGATAATTGTATGAGTATTGACCCTAATGTTGGGGCTCTTCGCGATTATTTAACCGATATAACAACCTCTCACACTTATAATAAAACCAAAGATAAAATTTGGGAATTATTAGGTAAAATTAGCAAGTTTGGCCCCAATGCACAAGAAATTGCAAGTAAAATGGAAAACGCTGTTAAAACAAGTTTATTAAAACAAAGTAATTTATTTGAAAGTTTAAAATTTCGATATTTCGGCCCCGTTGATGGGCACGATGTAGTGCGTTTAACAAAAGTACTCGCCGATTTAAAAGATATTCCTGGGCCCAAATTATTACATGTTCTTACAAAAAAAGGCAAAGGGTATAAATTTAGTGAAGAAGGCAACGAAACTGTTTGGCATGCACCCGGTTTGTTTAATAAAGATACAGGTGAAATTATAAAAGTAATTCCAAAAACGCCACAACCACCTAAATACCAAGATGTGTTTGGACATACCATGGTTGAGTTAGCCGAAAAAAATTTAAAAATAATGGGCATTACGCCAGCTATGCCTAGTGGCTGTTCGTTAAATATTATGATGAAAGCTATGCCCGACAGAGCTTTTGATGTTGGTATTGCCGAACAACACGCAGTTACATTTAGCGCTGGATTAGCTACACAAGGTATGATTCCGTATTGTAACATCTATTCATCGTTTATGCAACGCGCCTATGACCAAGTGTTGCATGATGTAGCTTTACAAAATTTAAAAGTAATTTTTTGTTTAGATAGAGGTGGTTTAGCTGGTGCAGATGGTCCTACGCATCATGGAGCCTTTGATATGGCTTACTTTCGTTGCGTGCCAAATATGATTGTAAGCGCACCAATGAACGAAGAAGAACTTCGTAACTTAATGTACACAGCACAGCTTGATGAGGTTGTAGGTCCTTTTAGTATTCGTTACCCCCGCGGTAATGGTGTAATGGTTGATTGGAAAACGCCTTTTAAAAAATTAGAAATTGGTAAAGGCAGAAAAATTAAAGATGGTAAAAATGTTGCTATTCTATCTATCGGGCATCCCGGAAATTTAGTTACAAAAGCTATTGAACATTTAGCAACTGAGGGCATTAAACCCGCCCATTACGACATGCGTTTTGTAAAACCAATTGATGAACAATTATTACACGAAGTATTTTCTAATTACAAAAAAGTAATTACTGTTGAAGATGGTTGTATTATGGGCGGTATGGGCAGCGCTGTTTTAGAGTTTATGGCCGATAATAATTACCAATCACAATTAGTACGTTTGGGTATGCCTGATAAGTGGATTGAACATGGCGAGCAATCTGAATTATATGAAGAGTGTGGGTTTTCGCCAAATAAAATTGTTGAAGCAGTAGTTGAGATTTTAAAAGAGAAAAAAATAAATACGATTAATAATAAGGTAAATTATTTATAATATTTTGCCGTTAATTATCTTCTACAAGTTATTTCAATTTTAATTAATTTTTTATTGAAAATATTTTATTAATTGTTTCAATATGTTTTTGGTTTATTACTTTTCGTTTTAAACTTAGTTTTGGTGTAATTTCCCCGCCTTCTACAGTCCAGGTTGCATTAATTAATTCGCAGCGTTTTAGTTGTTCGTGAGGAGAAAGCAGTGTATTAAATTGTTTAATATGAGATAATATTAAGTTTTTTAATTCTTGATGATTCAGCATTGTAACATTATCCAACCACTCGATATTGTTTTTAAAGCAATAATCTTTAAAGTTTGTAAAAGAAGGTATAATAATTGCCGATACAAATTTTTGACCTTCACCAACCACCATACATTGTTCTACATACTTGTTTTCTTTTAACTTATTTTCGAGCAACATTGGCGAAATATATTTACCAGCACTATTTTTAAAAATTTCTTTTTTGCGATCGGTAATTTTTAAAAACTTATTATCAATAATAGTTCCAACATCTCCAGTATGAAACCATCCTTCATCATCTATAGCTTCTGCAGTGGCCTCTTCGTTTTTATAATAACCTAACATTAAACTGGGTCCACGCATTAGTATTTCTCCGTCTGCCTCAGCTATTTTTATATCAATATTTTCAACTATTGTACCAACTGTGCCAAACATTGAATTGTTTTCATCTATACGATTAACGGCAATAACCACACAGGTTTCGGTTAAGCCATACCCTTGTAATAAAGGTAATTTAGCACAAGCAAAAATACGTTGTAGGCGAGGGTTTAAAGCAGCACCTCCGCTAACAATACAAACAATTTTACCTCCTACAGCAGTGCGCCATTTACTATAAACAATAGCATCGCACAATTTGCGTTGTAATTCATACCAAAATCCATTTGCAGCTTTTAGTTCATACTTTTCAGCCAAACGCATACTTAAATTAAATAAATATTTTTTTACGCCTGTTAACTTTTCACCTGCATCAGTAATTTTTTCTAATACACGCTCAATAATTCTGGGTACTGCTACAAATATTTGAGGATGAATTTCGCGACAATTATCGCCAATGGTTTCAAAATTTTCGGCATAATAAATACTAACACCGTGAAATAAATACATTGTGTTTAAAAACCGTTCGTACACATGATTAAGCGGTAAAAAACTTAAGGCATGCCAAGCAGCTGTAAAAGGAGCAATATTTTGACAAATCTTAACATTGCTCAACATGTTTTTGTGAGATATCATAACTCCTTTTGGGCTTCCTGTGGTACCTGATGTGTAGAGTAGGGTGTACACATCGTTTTCAGTTATTTTAGATTTTACACCGTCAATTTTTTCAATTTCTAAACATTGTTTTCCTATTTCTACAAATTCCGAAAAATGTTTTAACCCCTCTATTTTATTAAAACTAAATACAAATTTTAAATGAGGCAATTCATCTTCCATTGTGGCTAATTTTTGATAAATAGATTTATCAGATATAAAAATCATTTTTGCCTCACTATGGTTTAAAATAAATTTTAAATCTGCTGCGCTTATTGTAGGATAAATGGGTGCGGTTAAAACACCAACTTGCTGCGCACCATAATCTACAAAATTCCATTCTGGGCGGTTATTGGCCATAATTGCAATAACATCGTTTTGTTTAATATTAAGTTTTAATAAAGCGCTAGCTACAAAACGAGTATTACTAATAAAATCGGCTACGCCAATATTTATCCAATTTTTATTTTCCTTGCAATTTAAAATATCATTTTTAGAAGAAGTAGCCTGTAACTTATCTAAAATATCAAATACACGATTTATTTCCATAAAATAATAAAATTAAATATAGAAAATTATTTAATTAATTGCAAAATAAATAAGTGTAATTATGCTTATTTTTGTATTATGATTGTAGTAACAGGGGCAGCTGGTTTTATAGCAAGTTGCTTAATATCTAAACTTAATGCCGAGGACCATACTGAATTAATTTTGGTTGACGATTTTAGTGTTTTGGAAAAAGAAAGAAATTATACTTTAAAATCTTTTTATCAAAAAATTGAAAGAAAATATTTTATCGAATGGTTTGAAAAGCATTCCAACATTGTAACACAGGTTATTCATATTGGTGCACGAACCGACACCACCGAATTTAATGTCAATCTTTTAAACGAACTAAACTTAAATTACACAAAATCTATTTGGCAGCACTGCAGCCGCTTTAATATCCCACTAATTTATGCTTCAAGTGCCGCAACATATGGTTTGGGTGAGTTTGGTTACGATGATGATGAAACAAAATTAAATCTTTTAAAGCCGCTAAACCCCTATGGCGATAGTAAAAATGAATTTGATAAATGGGCAGTTAAACAAAATGCTCCGCCGCCAAATTGGTATGGCTTAAAATTTTTTAACGTTTACGGGCCTAATGAATACCATAAAGGCCGAATGGCTTCGGTAATTTTAAATGCTTTTAATCAAATACAGCAAACAGGTAAAGTAAAATTATTTAAATCTCATAACCCAAATTACACTGATGGCGGACAATTGCGCGATTTTATTTATGTAAAAGATGTAATTGAAGTGATTTGGTTTTTACTTACTACTAAGCCCAAAAATGGTATTTATAATTTAGGGAGCGGAACAGCTCGTACCTTTTTAGATTTGGCTAAAGCAACTTTCAATGTTTTAAATAAACCCCAAAGTATAGAATTTATTGATACGCCAATGGATATACGCAATAAATATCAGTATTTTACTCAAGCTAATATGCAAAAATTAATTAAAGTTGGCTACACCAAAACCTTTACGCCATTAGAAACTGGTGTTAATGATTATGTAACCAACTATTTAATTAATGAAAACTATTTTTAAATTATTTTTCAATTAATTTATAAAACTCTGCCAGCGATTGCTTAACAGTTTTTGCAACTAACAATCTAAAATCAGATAAGCTGCCTTTTACATGTGCTTTTTCTAAAGCTTTATAATAGCTTAATCTACTAGCTAAACTACCTTTTATATTTGCAATATAATAACCATTTTGCAATAAAATTAAATTCATTAGCAAACGACTTGTTCTGCCATTGCCGTCAATAAATGGATGAATACCTACTAAAATTTGGTGCATATCGGCCGCTAAAATTACAGGGTGTAAATTTTTATTATGTTGCTGATAATAATTAATTAATTCCTGCATTTTAAAAGGTACATCAAAAAAAGTAGGTGGTAAATGTTCGCTCCCGCTTATACGAACTTCAACACTTCTATATTTACCCGCATGCGTGGTTTCAATACTTTTTAAAATTAAGTAATGTAAATCTTTAATTGTTCGCTCGTTTAAATGCTTGTTTTTTGAGGCAATATCATTTATAAAATTTACTGCTTCCGAATGATTAATAGCCTCTAAATGTTCTCTAACGCTTTTGCCACCTATTGTTAACCCTTCTTTAATTATTAACGCGGTTTCTTGAAGTGTTAAAGTGTTACCTTCAATTTTATTACTTTCAAAGGTGTAATTAGTAAAAAAATATTCGTTTAAACGTTTCAATTGTAGCTCGTTTAGTGGTTTTATAGCATCAATTTTAAATTTTATTTCATCAATTTCGTTTAATACTTTTTGCAAATTAAGCGATAAATGTTGTTGTTCTTTTTTGTTTAATAATTTTTGGTACCCAGTAACAGCATCATTAACAATTCTTAAAATTTCGTCTGCATAAGCATATTCCTTTATACTTTTTATAATATCGCTTGCTAAAGCCTCTTTTAATAACTCATTTGATTTTATATCGAAAATTTCTTCAAGCTTATATATTTGCTCTTTAGTAGGCTGCCTTAATCCACTTTCAAATCTGCTAACAAGCGAAGAGTCTATTTTTAACATAGAGGCAACTTCGTTTATTTTTAATTTATTTTTTTTGCGTAAATATTTTATTTTTTCGTTTAACATAATTTTATATGACTTATAAAGTAATGACAAATTTAGTCACATTTAATTAATTTTCAAATTATTTTAAAACATTTTTTATTAGTATTTTTGAAAAAACAATTTGTAATCCATATCTATGAGAACTATTGAATATAGAGAAGCCTTGCGCGAAGCAATGTGCGAAGAAATGCGCCTTGATAAAAACATTTTTTTAATGGGGGAAGAAGTTGCCGAATATAATGGAGCTTATAAAGTAAGCAAAGGGATGTTGGCTGAATTTGGCGAAAAACGTGTTATTGACACCCCAATTGCTGAACTTGGTTTTGCAGGTATAGGAGTAGGGGCTGCTTGTAATGGTTTACGTCCTATTATCGAATTTATGACATTTAACTTTAGCTTAGTAGCCATTGATCAAATTATAAATAGCGCTGCAAAAATATATAGTATGAGTGGTGGGCAGTATAATTGCCCGATTGTTTTTCGCGGACCAACTGCCAGTGCGGGGATGTTAAGTTCACAACACTCGCAAGCTTTCGAAAACTGGTTTGCAAATTGCCCAGGTTTAAAAGTTATTGTACCAAGTAATCCTTACGATGCAAAAGGGCTTTTAAAAAGTGCTATTCGCGATAACGACCCTGTTATTTATATGGAAAGTGAGCAAATGTATGGAGATAAAGGCGAAGTGCCTGAGGAAGAATATCTTATTCCAATTGGTGTTGCAGATATTAAAAAGCCAGGAAGCGATGTAACTATTGTTAGTTTTGGAAAAATATTAAAGGTGGCTATGGCCGCTGCAAAAGATTTAGAAGCTGATGGCATAAATGCAGAAGTGATTGATTTAAGAACTGTTCGTCCGATTGATTACGATACCGTTATTAATTCGGTTAAAAAAACAAATCGTTTGGTTATTGTTGAAGAAGCTTGGCCATTGGCTAGTATCTCTTCAGAAATAACATTTAAAGTTCAAAAAGATGCGTTTGATTATTTAGACGCGCCAATTTTACGTATTACAACTGCCGATACACCATTACCTTATGCTCCTACTTTAATTGAAGCCAGTTTGCCAAACGTTGCCAAAGTTATTAAAGCAGTTAAGGAAGTTATGTACGTTAGTAAATAAATAATTTTGATTTCTTTATTAAAAAATTAACTTCTTTTGTAAACCAGCACATTAAACACATAAGGATTAATTCGTTTAATTTGTTCTGTTCTTTTTAAGTTTTTTAAGATAGATTTTTTTGAATAAACAATTAAATCTTTTTCTACGTTATTATTTGAAAAGGCTATTATTACTTTAATAATTTCGTTGGTTTTTATTGCGAAACCTGTAGCCTCGGCACTCGAATTTTTCCCACGAACAATACCAATAACATTGCCTTGCTCATCTAATAAAGGGCCGCCGCTATTGCCAGGATTTACTGGAATCGAAATTTGGTACATAGTTGTATCGTTACTAAACCCACTTAACGAACTTAAAGAACCTTCCCCATAAACCATATCTTTACGCGGGTAACCTAATGTAAATACTTTTTCGCCAATATCAGATAACTTATTATTAAATGCGAATGGTACTTGCCAATTTTTTGTAAGTTCAATATTTTCGATTTTTAAAATAGCTAAATCTAAATTTGGTTCGCTTAATACTACTTTGGCTAAGCTACGTTCGGTTGTATTATTTTGAATAAATACGCTATCTGCGCCATTAACCATGTGCCAACTTGTTATAATGTAACCATTATTATTTAACGCAAAGGCGCTACCCTCAAGGTTTGCAGGGGCATAATGTAATTTAGAATTTGTTTTTGCAATTTCTTCAATAATGGCATCTTTACTATATTTTAAAGCTAATACATCGCGCTTTAAATCCGTAATTTCGTTAGTACTATGTTTTTGAGAATTTAACAAAACTACCGAACTAAACATTATTACTGCCGCAGTGCTTGCTGCAACAGCAATAGTTTTTCCATACTGTTGCAAAAATGTATTGGGCTTATTAATCGAAATTACTTTTGCATCATTACTAAATTCATTGGCATGAATGGTTTGTAATTTTTTCTTTAATTCAATTCTTTGAATATTTAAAATAAGTGTTTCAGCAATTAGTTTGTGTTCAAAAAACGCTTTACTAAATAAGGTATCGTTAATTAATTGTGTTTCAAAATTTAATTTTTCTGCCCCACTTAATTCGTTTCTTATATAACTATCAAATAAATCTATATTTTTCATTTTAATTTTTTTTAATTTAATTCTTGTACTGTTTGTCTTTCAAAAAAATATTTTTTTAAACGTTGTAAGCATTTGTACTTTTGTGTTTTAGCATTATCGCTGTTAGTATATCCAAATTTTTCAGCAATATCATCCATGCTTAATTTTAAAACATAAAAATCGTTTATAATAGTATTACATGGTTCACCAAGTAATTTCATGCTAACATTCATTTTTATAATATCATCTTCTTTTTTTAAATGTTCGTTTAAATCGCTAGTTACATCGGCTAACTCACTTTCTTCTTCTTCTTTAAACAAAAAAGTTTTACCATTTTTTTTTAATTGCTTTAACCAAAGTCGTTTTGCAATTGAGTAAATATAGGTTTGTAACTGACAGTTTAACTCAAACGTAGGTTTTTTTACATTTTCAAAAACAATTATAATTGTTTCTTGATAAATATCTTGCGCCTCATCTTCTGAACCATTATTACTTACAATAAGTTTAAGAACGATATTATAATATTTTTTATACAGAGATGTCAATATTTCATTGCTGTTTGTTCGCAAACCGTTAATAAATTGGCTATCGGTAAACTGCAATTTTAATCTTGACATAAAGCCTTGTTTAGTTTAATACAATTTTTTATTAAAGGTAACCCTTCTGAAAATTATAAATTATGAATTAAAAATGAAAAATTGTTTATATATAATTTTATTCCGCTAAATATCAAGTAGTTATTATTTATTTTGAAATAATTTAATATTTGTGGGTTACTATTTTTTGTATTTGGTATAAATGTAAAATTAACAAACAATTTAAAACAAAACAACATGAAAAAAGTATTCTCATTAATCGCTGTGGCAATGGTTGCTACTATGGTATCTTGTGGTCCTTCTGCTGAAGATAAAGCTAAAGCTGAAGAACGCGCTAAATTTTTAATTGATTCAGCTACTACTGCTGTTGCTGCTCAAACTGAAGCTGCTACTGCTGCTGCAAATGCTACTACTGATAGCCTTGCTAAAGTTGCTGAAGCTGCCGCTGCTACTGCAACTAATGTTGCTGTTGAAGCAAAACATTAATAATTTGTGTTTAGTTAGCTGATTAGCCTCAAGCCTTGTGCTTGGGGCTTTTCTGTTTTACAAGATTTATTTACGACTAATAATTATTTACTTTTTCATATAAAACAAAAAAGCTAATTGAAAATTTTCAATTAGCTTTTTTAACACTATTATTTTTGTAAATTAGTTTACTAAACCAGTAAATCCGCTATCGGCACGTAATTTAACAAATTCAGCATCGTCTTTAGCCCAAGCTTTTAATGCTGGATCTTTTTCAATGGCTGTTTTTAAGTTAGATATTGCATCTGCGCTGTTAGCACCACGCGCATTTGCTACTGCTTTTAAATAAAAGCTATAAGCCATTTCTTTTTCGTTACTTTCGTCAATAGTTGCTTTTACTGAACCAGCGCTACCAGCTAATAATTGAGCTAAAGCTTTATTGTGGCCTTTAAAATCGCCAAAGTTACCAACCGCATCGCTGTATTTACCATTACGTACATCTAAAATACCCATATTGTATTTGGTTTCGCTTGCACCGCCTGCTTTTTTATATAAATCCATTGCGGCAACACGGTTACCTTTTTTAGCCTCAATAATACCTAAATTATTTGCTACAGCCTGTTGTCCAGCACTTGCTTTTTCGGCACGTTGAAATGCTTCAGCAGCTTCGGTAACTTTATTTTGTAGTAAAAGCGCGCAACCTAAGTTGTTAGAGCTTCTCCAATCAGTTGTGTATTGCTTTTCTGAAGCTTGGTAAACTTGTACTTTAGTATTAACATCGTTAGTTAAAGTAGCGCCATATAATAATTCTTCAATTGATAAACTATCAGGATTAGATGTCATTAATTTAGTAATTTGCTCATCTGTTCGCGATTTTTTATCAACGTTTATCATAATTTCCGAACGACGTAGTTTAGGTAACACTTTATCAGCTAATTCAGTGTAAGTTTTTGCTAAATTTTTAATTTCTTTACGACGTTGTTCAGGGTCGCTGTACATTGTTAAAACTCTCAAAATTAAATCTTTGTCAGCCATTGTGCTAGCTTCCATTAACGATTTAAAACCTTCCCAATCTTCTTTAGTAGTGCCAACAGCATATTGTTCTTTAGTTTTACCAAAAGTTACATCTTTGTTTTTGTTTTTATTAAACTCACCCATTACTGCCGTAGAACCAGTTTTTGCACGGTCTTTAGCTAAGTTTTCGTTTTTATCAGTTTCACCATCTGGCGAAGCATAAGCCGAAACACTAATACCTTTAAATTCATACCAAGGTGAAGTTAAATTTTTATTTACAAACTCATTAAATGCTTTTGCTTCTTCCGATTTTAATTCGGCAGGGCGAACATTAGATGCATTAATTGTATAATATATATGTGTTGTTTGGTTAGCCGGAGAAGTTTTAACAAAAGCATCTTTCGCCATAATTCCCTTTTCATCGTTTCGAACTAATAAAGGTGTAACAATTGTAGCATCGGCTAATTCAATTGGGTCAAACTTTTTTTCTTTCTTTTTAACTGAACCTACTGCACGAACTTCAACTTTTGCATTGCGCATACTTGGTTCGTAAACAAATTTTTCAGAAGTGTAATTAAAAGTTCCACCACTCGTGTAGCCAATTTTTTGACCACTACCAGTTGCTTTTTCGCCAACTAATACAATTGGTTTCAACACTTTTTCTGCACCACCTGCGCCTTTAACAACTGGCGTTAAGGTTAATGTTACTTTTTTTGCGAATAATTTAGGATTAAATTTTCCACTAACGCTAAATTGAACGCTGTCTCCATGCATTTCAATAGGGTTAGGCGACACAGTGTACTTAATGTCTTTTTGTTTTTTTATCATTTTGCCTAATCCATCGCAGCTAGTTAATATAACTGCTACTGATAATCCGGCTCCAATTGTGCGTAAAATTTTTGAATTCATCGTTAATTTAGGTTAATAAAGCCAACAAAATTAAAAAAATATTTTAGAATAAAAAGTTTTTTGTTAAAAAAAGCGTTATTAAGTAATTGTGAAGTAGTAAAAAAGTCAATTTTAGCCTAATTACTTAAAATAATTACTTTTGCGCTACCAAATTATTAATTCTATGACTATTAAACCTGAAGATTTTTTCAAAAATGTTATTTCTCATTGCAAAGAGTATGGCTATATTTTTCAAAGTAGTGAAATTTATGATGGGTTAAGTGCGGTATATGATTATGGGCAAAATGGAGCCGAATTAAAGAAAAATATTCGCGATTATTGGTGGAAAACAATGGTACAATTAAACGAAAACATTGTGGGCATAGATGCCAGTATTTTTATGCACCCCACTACTTGGAAAGCCAGCGGACACATAGATGCTTTTAATGACCCATTAATAGACAATAAAGATAGTAAAAAGCGTTACCGCGCTGATGTGTTAATTGAAGAACACGTTTCTAAAATTGAAGATAAGATTGAAAAAGAAGTTGAAAAAGCAAAAAAACGTTTCGATGGTTTTGACGAAGTTATATATCGTAGCACCAACGGACGTGTTTTAGAATATCAAACAAAAATAAACGTTATAAATAACCGATTTAAGACAGCTTTAAATGCAGGCGATTTAGGCGAAGTAAAACAAATTATATTTGACCTAGAAATTGTTTGCCCTATTAGTGGCACTAAAAACTGGACAGACGTTCGCCAATTTAATTTAATGTTTAATACTAGTATTGGTGCTGTAACAGATGACAGTAATACCATTTACTTAAGGCCTGAAACCGCGCAAGGTATTTTTGTAAACTACCTCAATGTGCAAAAAACTGGGCGAATGAAACTGCCCTTTGGTATTGCCCAAACTGGTAAGGCTTTTAGAAATGAGATTGTAGCGCGCCAGTTTATTTTTAGAATGCGAGAGTTTGAACAGATGGAAATGCAGTTTTTTGTAAAACCGGGCACTGAAATGCAATGGTACGAGTATTGGAAAGATGCCCGTTTAAAATGGCATTTGAGTTTAGGTTTGGGTAAGGAAAATTATAAATTACACGACCATTTAAAATTAGCACATTATGCCAACGCGGCGTGTGATATCGAATTTCAGTTCCCGTTCGGATTTAAAGAATTAGAAGGCATACACAGCCGTACTGATTTTGACTTAAAACAACATGAGCAATTTAGCGGAAAAAAATTACAATATTTTGATGTAGAAAAAAACGAAAGTTATGTGCCTTACGTAGTTGAAACTAGTGTTGGTTTGGATAGATTGTTTTTAGCCATTTTATCGTCAGCCTTAAAAGAAGAGACTTTAGACGGAGGCGAAACTCGAACTGTTTTAAGTTTGCCAGCAGCTTTAGCACCAATTAAAGCAGCGGTGTTTCCATTAGTTAAAAAAGATGGCTTACCCGAATTAGCTGAAAAAATAATAAACGATTTAAAATTTGATTTTAATGTGGTTTACGACGAAAAAGATACTGTAGGTAAACGCTACCGCAGGCACGATGCCATTGGTACGCCATACTGTATAACTGTTGACCATCAAAGCTTAGAAGATAGCATGGTTACCGTTCGCCACCGCGATACTATGCAACAGGATAGAATGAAAATTGAGGAAGTTTATAGTTTTTTAAATGAGCGAGTAAATATTAAGAGTTTATTGAAAACATTATAGTCAATTAATTATATTTTTTTCACTTTTTATCTTTATTAGATAAGCCGTCTAAATACGGTTGGCAAATAAACGGAAATGACAAATACAATATTTGTGATTTATAAACTTTTAGATTTTTTACTACAATCGGTTGGCAATTTGAACGTTTTACTTGAATATTTTTTATTCCTGTCGTCACGGCAATTTCGTTTACACTGCCATATTCAGAAGTTATAGTTTTATAAATTAATGTATCGTGTGGCGATGCTTTGTCAGTAATTATAATTTGTACTGCAGCAAGTGCCAAAGGTTTGTAGCCATTTTTAGTTTTTGTGCTTAATACAAATCGTAAAACCTTGGTATGAGTTTTGAGCGACAAAATTTATTGAAACACTTAAAATTAATATGGCAAACTTTTTTTCATTCATTTTATTTTACAACTAATTACAACCACAATTATCATTACAACCCGCTTTAGCTTTATTTTTTTTAAAAACTTTAAACAGTAAATAAATTACTGCAATTATTACTAAACTATACGCTAATATTTGTTGCATTTTTAGTTTTTTAAAATCGGTAAAATAATACTCGACGAATTATTGTTTTGATGAAACACCTTTATGTCGCTTTCAATAAAGTCGGTATCGTTACATTTATAAATATTCACAAATTGTTGCGGGTTTCTATCAAAAATTGGAAACCAAGAGCTTTGGATTTGTATCATTAATTTGTGTCCTTTTTTAAATGTATGTGCTACATCGGGTAATTCGTATTTTACTGTTTCAATGGCATCAGGTTTAAAGGCCTCTGGTTTTTCGAAGCTATTTCTAAAACGACCTCGCATAATTTCGCCACGCACTAGCATTTGGTATCCTGCCATTTCCTCTTCATTTTTTACTCCCTTGCAGCAGTAAGCGGTATCATATTTAAAATCATTTGGAAAAACATCAATTAGTTTTACAACAAAATCGGCATCCGTTGTTGAAAGACTCACCTTTAAATCGGCAATAACTGTGCCTGCCAAAGTTATATCATTTTGTAAAATTTCAGTTTCAAACACAAGTACATCTGTTCGGCGGGCAGCAAAACGTTGGTCGTCGCTCATATATTCTCGTGTTCTACTTAAATGCACATCTTCGGTATAAGGCACAGGTTTGCTTGGATTGCTTGTGTATTTTGAAAATGAATTTTCTGAATTTGATTGTTGGAAAGATAATTTTTGATTTTCCGAAAAATAAATAGGTGTTAATTCTACTTTTTTTGAAGGCCATTCTTTGAAGATTTTCCAGTTATTTTCTCCTGTAAAAAATATAGTTGCCTCTGCTATTTTATTAGCATCACCTTTGCCTTTTAAATAATAATTAAAATACGGAATTTCTATATTTTGCTGGTAGTATTCTGATGTTTTACTTCCAAACCTAACGTTGCCCAAATTTGCACCGTAGCCTCTGCTCCAGCCACCATGAAACCAAGGGCCCATAACCAATTTATTATTTGTTGAAGGGCTTTGTTTTTCGATAGCTTTGTATAAATTCCATGCTCCAAAACAATCCTCAGCATCAAAAGTACCTCCAACAGTAAGCATAGCAGGCTTTATATTTTTACAAGCACGGCGGGCGTCGCGAGATTTCCACCAACTATCGTAATTAGGGTGATTCATTAAATCGTCCCAAAACTTTACAGTATCTGAAAATAATTTTTTATAATTTTTTAATGCGCCTTGTTTTAAATAAAAACTATAATTGTCTTTTTCAGGAAAATTATAACTTTTCTCAAGTTCGGCGGTTGGCTTAGGATGAGGCAACCCAAAGGTAGAATAAAAATTAAAACCGTCCATTACAGCAAAAGCTCCATTATGATGAAAATCATCGCCAATAAACCAATCGGTAACAGGTGCTTGCGGGCTAACTGCTTTTATTGCAAGATGATTTGAAAGAGCTGCCATAGTGCTGTAAAAGCCAGGATATGAGATGCCAAACACCCCAACATTACCATTATTATTTGAAACATTTTTTACTAGCCAGTCAACAGTATCATAGGTATCACTTGCTTCGTCAATGTCGTTTTTTGTTTTTTTATTTTCAATAAAAGGCCTTACATCTACAAAATCTCCTTCGCTCATATAACGACCACGAACATCTTGTATAACAATAATGTAATTTTCTTTTAAATACTCTTTCCAATAGGTGGTGTATAAACGTTTACTGAAATTATTTATACCATAAGGAGCGCATGAATAGGGGGTACGCATCATTAAAAAGGGATGTTTTTCGGAATTAATTTTTGGCGCGTAAATACAGGTAAATAGTTTTTTGCCATCGCGCATAGTAATTTGAACTTCTTGTTTACTATAATTATTGTAAACCCAAACGCTATCAATAGTTTGAGAAAAAGAAGATATTGCAAGAACAAAAAATAAATTAACAAAAAATGATTTCATAATTTTATGGCATCTGCTGCGCCAAACAAACATTTAAACAGGTAATGCTTCAGCATTTTTAATAGCTATTTGTTGCGCTACGTTTTGTGCGAGTTCTAAAAAATTAAGGGCTAATTCAGTTTTTTCTTGCATTACCGCTGGTCGCCCTATATCTGCTGCCTCACGAATACTTTGAACTAAAGGTAATTGCGCCAACAAAGGCACGTGCATTTCTTCTGCTAAATTTTTTACACCGTCTTTTCCAAAAATATAATATTTATTATTTGGTAATTCTTCGGGTGTAAACCAAGCCATGTTTTCAATCAAACCTAAAATTGGTACATTAATGGTAGGTAATTGAAATAAAGCAATTCCTTTTCGGGCATCACTAATAGCCACATCTTGCGGTGTACATACAATTACAGCGCCTGTTAACGGCACTTGGCTGCACAAACTAATTTGTATATCGCCAGTACCTGGGGGCAAATCAACAATTAAATAATCTAATTCTCCCCAAACGGTATCGTAAAACAGTTGCGAAAGTGCCTTGCTTGCCATTGGTCCGCGTAAAGCAATAACTTGATTTGGTCCAGCTAAAAAACCTACTGAATTTATTTTTACCCCATAACTTATAACTGGAGACATTTTTTTTTGTCCGTTAAATTCACCTGGGCTGGGCATATCACTCTCTACACCAAACATAATATGTTGTGATGGACCATAAATATCAGCATCAACAAGACCAACCTTGGCGCCCTGAAGCGCTAAACCCAAAGCTAAATTTGCAGCAATAGTGCTTTTACCAACCCCACCTTTACCACTAGCAATGGCAATAATATTTTTTACATCACGTAACGTTGTTTCGTCTTTTTCCTTTTTCGAAGTAACAGTTGCTGTCATTTTAATAACCACTTTAGCATCTTTATCTACATAATGCAAAATCGCGTTCATGCAGGCATTGTGAATCATGTCCTTCATGGGGCATGCGGGTGTAGTAAGAACAACTGTAAAAGCAATGTTTTTACCATTTACTTCCACATCTTTAATCATGTTAAGAGTTACCAAATCTTTTTTAAGATCGGGGTCATCAACATATTTTAAAGCATCTATAACTTGCTGAATTGTAATTTCCATGTGATGTTATTATATTAATATTGCTTCGACTTCGCTAAGCTTTTCGATACAACATAAAAGTTAGTTATGCCGTATTATTTTTTAGTAGTATCAACTGCTGCTGGCTGAAACTGTGGTTGTTCGTTCATAATTTGCATTGGCTGATTAATACGAGATTGAATGCTATTTGTCATAGAATCTTGTATAATTTTATTACGAGCATCAGATGTTACGCGGTCTTCTGCCGCTGGCCCACAATTAAAAAAAATTATTGAAATTAAGGTTAAAGTAAATATTAGTATATTTTTCATTTTATAATTATATCTTATAAAAGTAATAATATTATATTTAGAAAGTGTGTGAATACGATCTTAATTAACATTTATTTAGAATCGTTATCATTAGCACTTTGTATGCCCAAGTGTGGATTTTGAGGATCGAATTTAAGTTCATAAAAACTTGAGCCTCTGTGGTAATTTATGGTTAAAGTCGATGTTTTATCCCAATCTAAAATGGGCTCTTTCGTCATATTAGTTATTGTTTTTAAACACGAATTAATGCTTTTATGTTTCCACTTAGCTTGGTTAGTTTTAGTATTCCATCGCACAAAAGATAGCTTTGTCTCTTTACCAGCATTGCAAACGCCACCATCGGATTTAGATTTACTAAAGGCATCAACATAAATTAAAACGTAATTAGTATCGCCTTTTTGTTGTTCAAATAAAACTTTTACTACTTCGGGGTCTTTGCACAAAGAATCATTAATACAATACAGTAAGTTGGTATCTTTGTGCACTAAATTATAGCAAAGTTGAAATTTATCAGTAGGTTTTATAGGTTTTTTCGTTCGAACAAAAAAGGTTAAACGTTTTGCCTTATAAATAGTGCGTAATGAGTCGTTTTTACGTTGTTTTATTTTATCTTTTTTATATTCAGGGCTTAAATATTCAGCAATTAATTTCGCTTCTATTATGGCATCGTTAGGTTCGGTAACAACTACTACAGGTACTAACGTGCTTGTTTTAACTGATTTTTTATCTATTTTTTTATCTACTTTTTTTGTTTGAGCAGTTGCAAACGCAGTAAATAAAATTGCTATGAGTAGGTGTTTTAACATTGATTTTGATAAATATTTTTGTAAAGTTAAAATTTTTATTTTATTGTTAATGAGTATTTTTGTTTACTTACATTGAATTTAGTGTAAATAATATTTCAAATTTATTTTAAATTAAATGTATAGAATCAAAAACCTTTAAGAAGGAAACAATTTATTTTACTTTAGCCTTTACAAATTGGTAAGGTTCGTATTTAGCACGGCCTAAGTCCCAATCTCCTTCATACGAAGGCCCGCCAACTTTTGATATTTTTAAAAATTTAATTTTACTAATATCGCCTCCTTTACTTATTAAGGCAGAACTAATGCGTTCTTCTAATTTTGAAGCACGAATTGCGGCTAACTCATGATTATCTTTGTAAGCCCTTGTTGTTACCTGTGATGCGCTTGAGTTTATCGTTAATGTAACTGCTTTTTGTTTACTTAGTTCAATTACTTTATCAATAAAGGCTGTCCAAATTTCAGCATCGTCATTTACATTTATATTGTATTTAAAATAAAATTCATAATTGGTTGCGGGTAAGCTTGCAAGGGTATTTTCGCCACCAATAAATACTGTTTTTACAAAACGTTTTGCTCCCTTCACACCAATCGTGCTAACAGTACCCTCTTCAGAAATGCTACCATCACTATCAGCACTAATTTTATATTTTGTTTCACTTCCTAATTCAATATTTTTAGCTATGCCATTTTCGTCAGTAGTAGCGTTTATTTTATTGCCTTCAGCATCGGTTAAAACAACTTGTGCATTTGGTACAATTTTTTTTGTTTTTTTGTTTTTTACCGTTACATCTAACAATAAATCTTTTGATGTTGTGCTTTGCTTACCGCTTAAATACAATATTTGGTTTATTACTTTACCCGATTTTGCCCCAACAGTGCTTACTTCTGCTAATACAGATTTTTTACCATTATCTTCAGCAAATACATTATATTTTTTTTCTATTTTTAAAACAACACCATCGTAACGCCCATTGTTGTTAGAAGTGTAGTTAAAAGATGAACCGCCTTGTTCTTCAACACTAATTTTTGCTGAAGGAATTGCCTTTTTTGCTTTGTTATTATCAAACACAATAATATTTAATAAAATACCTTTGTCTTTAGCCTTAATTTTACCAAGTATTACGGGTTCTAAATTTACTTCGCGCTTAATTTCGGTATAACTTAAATCTTTAGTTACAAAAACATCTTCGTTATAAAACTCTTGTCCAGCAGGTGCTTGGTAGCTAAAGTTGTATTCTCTGCCTGGAGGCAAAATTGTTGAAAAAGTTCCGTTTACTAATTTTGGGCGGTATGTGCCTACAATTTCGCCAGTTTGTTTATCTTTTACAATAATAGTTAGTTCTTCAGGTAAACTCTCGCCTTCGGCAGGTATAATTTGCCCCTTAAATAGGGCTAATGGTTTTTCTTTTGCTTCAGGTATCGAAATCATGTAAATATCTTTTTCACCAAAACCACCATCTTTAGCCGAACTAAAATAACCACGTTTACCATCGGGCGACGAGGTATAAAAAACATCGTCATCGGTAGTATTAATTGGATAACGAATGTTTGTTACTTCGCTAAAATTATTTTCTTCGTTTAACGATGCAAACATAATATCGTAACCTCCCATTGTTTTATGCCCCTTTGAAGCAAAGAAAAAAGTTTGCCCATCTGGGTGAATGTACGCGCCATCTTCATCGTATTCAGTGTTAATAGTTGGCCCCATATTTAAAGCCTTGCTCCACTTACCATTTGGTAATTTAATACAGCGGTAAATATCTTTTCCGCCCAAACCGCCTGGTCTATCACTCACAAAAAATAAAACAGTTTGGTCGGCATTTAAACAAGCATGAGATTCTTGATATTTTGAATTTACATCTGAGCCGAATTCTTTTTTTGAGCTCCAATCTTTACCATCGTAGTTGCTGTAAAAAATATCGCCACCATTACCGCTACCATTATCGTGATACAAAATTAAGGTTTGTCCATCTGCCGTTAAGTTTATTGAGGCTTCCATGCCACTTCCATTAATGTTTGATGATATTGGCAACGGAGCTCCCCAAAGCCCCTTTTCGTCCTTATAACTTATTACAATGTCTTCACTAAAATAACCGAAAGCATCTTTAATGCCGCCTGTAGTGTTTGGGCGACGCGTGGTGTAAATCATCATGCGTTCATCAGAGCTTAAACATGGGCTGTAATCTGGGTATTGGCTATTAATACTATCACCTAAGTTTGTAATGCTAATGTTAATTGGGCTAGCAACTAATTCTTTTGCAAAAATTGCGGTGGCTTTTCCTCTTTCAGTTTGTTTGCGCCACTCTTTATCTTTTGCGCTTACACCTTTTTCAAATTCTTCAAATTCTTTAATGGCTTCATCAAATTTATAATTAATGTGTAAGGCTTGTGCATAATACAAATGTGCTAAAACGGGAGATGCTTTTTCTTGAAAATTTTCGTTTTTGTAGGCTTTATTTATGTTGGTTACGGCTTTTGCCAAATGGTATTCGGCTTTTGGCTTTTGATTTAATGAATGCAAATAACATTGACCTAGTAAGTAATTTATATTTGCTGATGAAGAATCTAATTGATACGCCGCCTCAAAATTATCTTTGGCTACCAAATAATTATCTTCAAGTAATAAATAAGAGCCTTCTTGAAAATAATCTTTATATGTGCCATCTGCTTTTATTTGAGCATAATTTTCAAAAGCACAAACGGCAAAAAGTAAAATCAATAATTGCTTCATATTAGATTATTTAATTAAGATAGCAAAATTATAATTTTATTTTAAAAAAAGGCTGTTTAATAGAAATTTTATTGCCTTTTGTCGATATTTAGCATTCACTTAACACTAAATCGATAAAAATATAATAAGATATAATTTAGCTATCTTTACAACCCTAATTTAAAAATTAAATGACCTTTGCCGAAGAAATAAAACGCCGTAGAACCTTTGCCATTATTGCCCACCCTGATGCAGGTAAAACTACCCTTACAGAAAAACTTTTATTGTTTGGTGGTGCTATACAAAGCGCAGGTGCTGTTAAATCTAATAAAATTAAGAAGTCAACCACTTCCGATTTTATGGAAATTGAAAAACAGCGAGGTATATCGGTTTCAACTTCTGTTATGGCGTTTGATTATAAAAATTACAAAGTAAATATTTTAGATACCCCCGGCCACGAAGATTTTGCTGAAGATACTTACCGCACATTAAGCGCAGTAGATAGCGTTATAATGGTTATTGATTGCGTAAAAGGTGTAGAACCGCAAACCCGCAAACTGTTAGAAGTATGCCGAATGCGCAATACACCCGTAATTGTTTTTATTAATAAAATGGATCGTGAAGGTCAAAATCCATTCGACTTGTTAGATGAAATTGAAAAAGAATTAAAAATAAAAGTTCGCCCACTTACTTGGCCCATCGGTATTGGTAAATCGTTTAAAGGGGTGTACAATTTAACCGAAAAATCATTAAACCTTTTTACTGGCGATAGTAAATCAACTGTTGAAGAGCGACTAAAGTTTACTGATATAAATAATACCCAAATTGATAAATTAATTACGGTTGATTTTGCCGAACAATTGCGCGCAGATGTTGACTTGATTGATGGTGTGTATGACACTTTAGATATTCAAAAGTATTTAAGCGGACAGATTAGTCCAGTTTTTTTTGGTAGCGCTGTAAATAATTTTGGGGTAAATGAATTATTAGATTGCTTTGTAGAAATTGCTCCCAGCCCAAAAGAGCGAGATACCGACCAAGGAATTATAAAACCCGACGATAAAAAATTTAGTGGTTTTGTATTTAAAATACATGCTAATTTAGACCCTAAGCACCGCGACAGAATTGCCTTTTTACGAATTTGTAGTGGAACTTTTGAGCGCAATAAATATTATCACCACGTGCGTGATAAAAAGGAATTGCGTTTTAGCAACCCCACTGCCTTTATGGCACAACAAAAATCGGTAATTGACGAGGCTTTTCCTGGCGATGTAATTGGTTTGTACGATGCAGGTAATTTTAAAATTGGCGATACATTAACGGAGGGAGCAGATTTTCAATTTAAAGGTATACCAAGCTTTTCGCCCGAATTATTTAGGTATGTAAACAATACCGACCCTATGAAAACCAAACAACTACAAAAGGGTTTAGAGCAATTAACCGACGAAGGCGTAGCGCAATTATTTACACGTAAAGTAGATGGCCGAAAGGTAATTGGTACTGTAGGGGCATTACAATTTGAAGTAATTCAACACCGCCTTAAAGCCGAATACAATGCTAGCGCTACTTTTGACCAAGTAAACCTTTACAAAGCCTTGTGGATTAGCTGCCCCGACCGAAAAAAATTAGAAGCATTTATGCAAGATAGAAATGCACACATAGCTTTAGATAAAGAAAATCGCCCTGTGTTTTTAGCAGAAAGTGCTTGGTTGTTGCAAATGGCTCAAGAAAAATTTCCGGATGTTGAGTTTCATTTAAAGAGTGAGTTTTAATTGTTTACCACAAAAACGAAAATTTAATAGTTTGTAAAAACCATTTTTTTTTAATAGATAAAATCTCAAAAAATAACGCACCAGCTTAGTGAAATCTATATAATAAAAATACTTAAAGAAACCAAAAAGTTAAGGCTAATAAAAAAGTATAAACAATTTTTTTCGTAAAATTTGTTTTTATAAAAATATTGCAAAAAAAACTACCCTAAATATACTTTTAACAATCTACTTCTCGAACCCCGTTTTAAGCATCTAACTGCTTTTTCTTTTATTTGGCGTACACGTTCGCGGGTTAAATCAAACTTTTCGCCAATTTCTTCTAACGAATGTGGATGTGAGCCGCCAATACCAAAAAACAATTTTACTACTTCGGCTTCACGCTCGGTTAATGTAGATAAAGAGCGTAAAATTTCCATTTGTAAACTTTCGCCCATTAATTCTTTTTCAGGACTTAAGGAGTCATCGTTTTCCATTAAATCGTACATACTTCCTCCATCTTCGCTTAAACTCAATGGCGCATCCATACTTAAATGTCGGCTGTTGTTACGCATTGTGTCTTGTATATCCTGAGGCAACATATCTAATAAATCGCCTAATTCATCATAACTAGGTTCGCGCTCTAACTGCTGCTCTAACTTACCAAAGGTTTTATTTATTTTATTTATAGCACCAATTTTATTTAAAGGCAAACGCACAATGCGACTTTGCTCGGCTAAAGCTTGCAAAATAGATTGACGAATCCACCACACAGCATAACTAATAAATTTAAAACCACGTGTTTCATCAAAACGTTGTGCGGCTTTAATTAAACCCAAATTGCCCTCGTTAATTAAATCGGGTAAACTTAAACCTTGATTTTGATATTGTTTACTTACCGAAACCACAAAACGTAAATTAGCTTTTACCAATTTATCTAAAGCGTGTTGGTCTTTATTACGAATTTTTTGCGCTAAGATTACCTCTTCTTCGGCGGTAATTAATTCTACACGGCCAATATCTTGTAGGTACATATCTAGCGAAGCAGTTTCGCGATTAGTAATTTGTTTGGTAATTTTAAGTTGTCTCATAACAGTTGCGTTTATATATACTACGCAATCGCTATTATGTTTGGTTGGGTAAAACGTTACAATTTTTTGCTTTTTTTAATAATATTGAGTGAAAGTGCTTTTTTGTTGAGTAAAGTTTTTATTTTAACAAAATTCTTTTAAAAATTTACCCGATAAACATCCATATTGTTACGAAGGATGCCTAACAGTTCAAATCCACCCTCTTGAGGAATAATTTCTTTTAAATCGAAGGCTTTACAGCCTTTACCTAAACCTTCAAAAATAAGCGTGAAACCTTTGCCATCGTTTAACGTCCATTCAGGCGCAAAGGATATGTTAAAAGCTGTAATTAACTTGGCGCGCTTACCAGTACCTTGTTCAATTAAAAATGTATTTGACCAAATTCGATAGGCGTAATCATTACCGCAAGTACAGTGCACAACGGTTTGTCGCTCTTCGCTTTCAAGTGTTTTGGTTTCTGTTATTTCTTCAACTATTTCTATTGTTTGTGGCATTTTAAATTTCACACCCTCCATTTATTTTTACAAAATTAATATACAATTGGTATCAACTGCAAATACTTTATGGTCATCTAAAATATTTACTTCAAAAAAGTTATTTTAAACATTAGTTATTAAAGTCCTAATTTTTTTAGGCAACGAATCTAATAAAACAGCTTGCGAAGGATTTTGCGAATCGTAAACTAACGGTTCATTAAGTTCATCACCTAGTTTTTGAAGTTTATGACTTTTAACAAATGATTCTTGAAGATTTCCATCTTGAGATTTATATTGAAAAAATATTTTATAAACTATTTGATTATTAATTTTAGCATTAGTAGGTTCCTTTCGTGTAACCTTTCCATCAGTAAGTATGCCATTTTGAACAAGATAAATATTTTTTTTGCCACTGCTTAATGATATAATTAGGAAAACGAAGCCTACTAGCGGAAATATGCTGGTAAATGGAACAACACTAAAACTAAAAGGTGCAGCCCGCATCCCTTGTATCCGCGAAAGCTCTGGTTGTTTTGCAATGTATTGTACATTTGCTGAATCACCAAATTTTAAAGTTGAAAAGGCTGAGAACGAAGTGCCAGTATACGTTTTATTGTCTACCAAATATTGATAATTATATTCAAACACCTTTCTTTTGTTTTCAGAATTGGCGGTTTCTCTTATGTCATTAAGAAGCCCTCTTGTTGCGGGATCATTTTCATTAAAAGTAAATACTGATTTAAAATCGGCCAATGACCCAAATACAATAGGAAAAATACTGCCGAATAAAAACAAGCACAGGCCCATAACAGCAAGAGGCCCATTAAAAAATATTTTCAGTTTTAAACCTAAGGAAATTGTTCGAGGTAAATTAAAATTGCTTAATGAGTTATAAGATTTTATTGTTGTCATTATCTTTATTTTAAATTTGCTAGTATGAAGGTAATAAATTCATATAAATATTTAAATTTTTATTTTAATAGTAACTTTAAAATGATTTCTAATTTTACAAATTATGCAACAACATACAAACATTAAAATACCTGGCAGTAAAAACAAACCCATTTTGGTGGATGCTTTTTTTAATGCTAATACGCAAGCAAAACCAATTGTTATTTTTTCGCACGGATTTAAAGGATTTAAAGACTGGGGTCATTTTAATTATATGGCTCAGCAATTTGCCGAAGCCGGATTTGTGTTTATTAAATTTAATTTTTCTTATAATGGAACTACTACTAGTGACCCATTAAATTTTGGCGATTTAGAAGCTTTTGGAAATAACAATTATTTAATTGAATTAGACGATTTAAAACTAGTAATTGATTGGAGTTTAAATACTGAATTATTAAACAACGAAATTGAAAAAACACAATTATATTTATTAGGGCATAGCCGTGGCGGAGGTATTACTATTTTAAAAGCAGGAGAAGACAAACGTGTTAAAAAAATTACGACTTGGGCTTCGGTTAGCGATCTTATTAATCGCAACAAACAACCCACCATTGATACTTGGAAAAAAGATGGTGTTGTGTATGCAATTAACGGACGTACCAAACAAAACATGCCTATGTATTATCAGTTTTACGAAACCATTTTAAATAATAAAGAACGCTTGAATATTAACCACGCAGTTAAGCGATTACAAATTCCATTTTTAATTGTGCATGGCACAAATGATGAGGCGGTCAATTTTCATGATTCAGAAGAATTAAGAAAAAGTGCGAAATACTCGGAACTTTTAACCATTGAAAATGGCGACCACACCTTTGGCATAAAACATCCTTTTATAGCACCATTACCCCAATTGGCGAAAGAAGTAATTGAAAAGACGATTGATTTTTATAAGAAATAATCTACCGCAGCGAGAATTTTTTTTAAACAATTTCTAAGCTTTTTTAACGTAAATAGATTTTAATGCCATAAATCTAAAACCTTCTATTTTGCAGTCGATGTTATGATCGCTATCCAATAGTTTAATGTTTTTTACTTTAGCGCCCACTTTAATATTTTTTAAATAACCTTTAAGTGGTAAATCTTTTATCACTACAACTAAATCGCCATTTTGCAAAATAGCGCCATTGCTATTTTTTACAACTAAATCGGCGCTTGCAACTTCTTCCTTTTCGCTTACTAATTCTGCGCTCCACTCATAGCAGCAATCTGGACAGTTTATTAAATTGTTCATTAGATAAGTTAAAGTTGATTTACATTTTGGGCACTAAGGTAATTCGGCCATAATAGATTATTTGGTATTTAGCGAAATTAAAATAAGTAATATTTTTGATGAAAAAATTTTAATAAATTTTAAGCCAACTTAATTGACCTCTTAAAAAAACTTAAACATAGGAAAACATAATCTTTTACAATTAAATTTTTAATATCTCTAATGGTTGTAAATAAATTTTGCTTTGTTCGGCTAATTATTTGGCCGTTTTTGCTTTAACCAAAGCCGCTTGGACTTGCAAATGTTTCATTTTTGCTTTTAAGTGTTTAAACTCTTCTAATTCATCCCTTAAGTCAGTACTTATGTCGTACTTAAGATGATTATTTTTGTTTTTGGTTTCTTTTTTAATTTCTTTCAATTTGTCTGCTAACTCAAATTTACTGAGAAATGCTTGAACCTAAAATTCTTCTATTTTTACATCGGTTTTCCTAAAAATTCTCTTGCGTCATAATCAAAATGTTTCATAATGTAGTTTTTGATTGAAATTATAAGAAATAAATATAAATTTTGAAATAGCTGATAGTTGTAATTAAAAGTACTTTCTTTTTAACATCGAAAGCATAATATCTCATTCATAATAAAACACAAAAGCCACCTAAAAAGGTGGCTTTTGTGTTTTGTGATCCCGCTGG
>Ga0163144_10002311_pt1 | contig 44248 bp, 32 predicted proteins | sample OliLak19BULKMAT1_FD_123175 | JGI IMG/M metagenome (GOLD analysis project Ga0163144, IMG submission 123175) | Freshwater microbial mat bacterial communities from Lake Vanda, McMurdo Dry Valleys, Antarctica - Oligotrophic Lake LV.19.BULKMAT1 | ecosystem: Environmental > Aquatic > Freshwater >...
GGTGCCTCCTGCCAGGCCGGATCGGTGAGCCGTCCATCGATGACCGGCGCCTGGCCAACCCGGACCGCCCGGGCGACCGGGGCGGCGGAGACAGCACCGGGTGGGGCCTGCGCGGTGGTCTGAGCAGGGAGAAGGAGGATCCCGACAAGGATCTCGAGCGAAAAGCGAGGCATGGCCATCCGGATGTCAAGGAAGATCGGGACTGCTGTGGCGCGGTGGACTGGTCCGCATGCTAGCTCCGTTCGCGCACCCGCCCCTGGCTGACCAGGGTCCAGGCGCAGAGCTGGTACAACATCCTGGCGCCGACGTTGGCGTCCCACTCGTTGCCATTGGGAGATGGCGACACTTCGTTCAGGTCGAACCCCACAATCCGCCTCCCGGACCGCGCCACCGCGGCAATCAGATACACCGCCTCGACGTACTCGAGCCCTCCTGGCACGGGGGTCCCGGTGTGGGGGCAGAGCTTGGGATCCAGCCCGTCGATGTCAAAGGTGATCCACACCTCGGACGGGAGCAGCGCCACCACCTCCTCGACCACCTGGTTCCACGGGGCACCCTGGAATCGCCGTCGGGCCACGTCGGCATCGTAGCACACCCGGATCCGGTCCGGCTCGGCCGCCGCTCGTTCCGCCTCTTCCTCACAGTAGTCCCGGATCCCCACCTGCACCACGCGCGCCACCTCGGGGATCCGATCGACCACATTCCGGGTGATGGAAGCATGGGACCACGTAAACCCCTCGTAGGCTTCGCGCAGGTCCATGTGGGCGTCGATCTGGAGCACGCCAATCCCCGGGTGGAGCATCGCGGCGGCGCGGATCGCGCCGAACGGGGAGGAATGGTCCCCGCCGATCAGCGCCGGAATCCTCCCGGCATCGAGAATAGCGGCCACCTCCTGTTCAACCAGCGCGTTCACTTCCTCGGAGAGCTCGTTCACCCGCGCCAGGGCACGCCAGAGCGACTCGTCACCCTCGATCCGCCCCCCGACGGCAATCACCTCGAGGGCCAGCGGCCGTGCTTCCTCATTCCAGGCGGCGAACCGGGGATCCTCCGGCAACAGCGCGATCCCTGCGGTATAGGGCCGGTCCACCAGGTGATCAAAAAGGTCCACCTGCCAACTCGCTTCGTGAATGGCGGCGGGACCTCGGGCGGTGCCGCCGCCGTAGGAGGTGGTTGCCTCCCAGGCCACCGGCAGGCAGACGATGGCCGCCTCGTCGGGCGTGTGGGGCAGCCCGAACAGGCCGGAGCCAGGGGTCGATGCCGCGTTGGGATCGAACGGAATCTCACTCATGTCGTGCTCAGGTAAAGGCCGGCGGATGCCGGCGATGAAAGTCGGTGGCGTCCTGGTACGCCAGGGCCACCCGCAACAGCTCGGCCTCGGCAAATGGACGGCCAATGAAGGTGATGCTCACCGGGGTCTCCTGCTCCGTGAAGCCGTTCGGCAGCACGACGGTGGGATGTCCGGTCAGGTTGGTGATCAGCAGCATGTTCCCCCCGGAGGTCGGGGCCACCATGACATCCACGTTGCGCATCGCCTCGTCCATCTGCCGCATCAGCAGGGTGCGCACCCGGTTGGCCTGGATGTAGTCCACCGCAGAAATGAACCGGGCGGCGCGGAAACTGTTGGGCCAGGCGCCGCGCTGCTGGCGCACCATGAGGTCATCGAGATTTTCGCGGGTCAGCTCGTCGAACGCCGCCGCCGCCTCGGCGGAAAGAATGATGCGCAACGCCGAGACCGGGAGGTCGCTGGGCCCGGTGACGGCTGCCATCGACACCCCGAGCTGACGCAACACCTCCAGGCTGGCATCGTCGTACGCTTTCGTGGCGCGCTCGACCGCAAACGCCGCCGCCAGCATGCCCACGCGGATCCCGCCCAGCGGGCGCTCCGGCTGCCAGGCAAACGGCGCCGCCCGGACGGTCAAGTCCTTGCCATCCGGCCCACGGATGGCATCGAACACCAGCGCGCAATCCTCCACGGAGCGACAGATCGGCCCGAGCTTGTCCATGCTCCACGAGAGCGCCATGGCACCGGCCCGACTCACCGCCCCGAACGTCGGCCGCAGCCCGGTTGCGCCGCACCGAGTGCTGGGCGAGACGATGGAGCCCAGCGTCTCGCTCCCGATCGAGAATGGAACCAGCCCAGCCGCAGTCGCCGAGGCTGGGCCGGCGGACGATCCGCTGGACCCCTGCTGGGTGTTCCACGGATTCTTGGTGGTGCCCCCGTACCAGACATCGCCCTGCGCCAGTTCGCCCAGGCTGAGCTTGGCCACCAGCACGGCGCCGGCCGCATCGAGTCGCTCCACCACGGTCGCGGACTCCGCCAGTTGCTGGTCCTTGAAAATCGGAGATCCCCAGGTGGTGGGGTAGCCGGGCACCGCCAGCAGGTCCTTGGCGCCCCATGGAATCCCGTGGAGCGGTCCGCGCCAGCGCCCCGCCGCAATTTCGACATCGGCGGTCCTGGCCTGTTGAATGGCGCGCTCCTCGGTCAGTGTCACGACACAACTGAGCGCGGGATCATGCTGCCGCAACCGCTGGAGAGAGAGTTTGGTGAGCTCCTCCGAGGACACCGCGCGGGTCCGCACCAGCTCGGACAGCTCGGCCACGGTCAGGAAGGCCAGCTCCGAGCCGGTCGAGGGCCGACCCGCCTGGCGGATGCGCGCGCGGGCCGCCGCCGGTGGGGAGGCCGCGGTCGGCGGGGCTTCAAGGTGGAAAATCAGCGCGGGTGCCACCTCATTGGGAATGGCCAGCGAGCGGAGGTTGACCAGGCTGCGCACCGCCGCATTCAGATCCTGGACCATCATCTCGCGCTCGGCGGCGGTGAAGGTCAGCCCAAGCGTCACCTCCGCCGCCGCGATGATTTCGACGGTGACCGGCCCGCCCTGCTGCTGTCCGGTGGTGCCCGGAGGGGGTGCCTGGGCCGCAGCCTCCCGATACAGGGCACCGGCCAGGCCTCCTCCGATGCCAAGCGCCGTGCACAGCCCGAGGAAGGAGCGACGATCGACACCAGTCGCCAACGGTGACTCCGGCATGGTTCCTCCTGGAGGGATCAGAACTCTGGCGCTCGCCAGAGGGTCTCGCCGCGGCGAACGGTTCGCAGGCAGGCGTTGGCCCGGAAATGATACATCCAGAATTCCGGATCTGGCGCATCGATGATGGCAAAGTCCGCCGCAAGGCCGGGTGCCAGCGAGCCGGCCTCGCCTCCGAGCCCGATGGCCTGTGCTGCAATGGCCGTGGCTCCGCGCAGCACTTCTCGCGGGGTCATCCGTTGCATCGTACAGGCCAGCATCATGGCCAGCGGGAGGTGATAGCTCGGCGCGGACCCGGGATTGAAGTCGGTCGCCACCGCCACCGGCACTCCAGCCTCCATCAGGGCCCGGGCGGGAAGCGGACGCTGGTTCAGGTAGAGGGTCGCGATCGGCAGGCTCACCGCCACGACACCTGCCGCGGCCATGGCAGCGATGCCCGCCGGGGAAATGCACTCGAGGTGATCAGCCGAAATGGCCCCCACCTCTGCCGCCAGTTCGGCGCCTCCGCCAGCTGTGAGCTGGTCGGCGTGCAGCTTGCTCCGGAGGCCGGCGGCCTTCCCTGCCTCGAGAATCCGGCGCGCCTCGTCAACCGGAAAGGCGGTCTCCTCCACGAAGACATCGCAGAACGATGCCAGCCCTCGGCGGCCCACCTCGGGAATCAGTCGATCTACCAGCATCGCCAGGTACTCGTCGCGCCGGGCCTTGAATTCCGGGGGCACAACGTGAGCACCGAGCAGCGTGGCGACGATCCGGACCGGATCAGTCCGGGCAAGCTCGGCGTAGACTTCGAGCAAGGCGAGTTCGCTCTCGAAGCTCAGTCCATACCCGCTTTTCGCCTCGACGGTGGTCACCCCGAGCCGCTCCATCTCCCGGAGGTGCCCGCGGCACCGCTCCACCAGCATCGGGACCGACAGGCGCCGGGTCCGGGCCACCGTCGCCGCGATGCCCCCGCCAGCGGCAGCGATCTCGAGGTAGTCCCGCCCCGCCAATCGCTCCGCAAACTCATCGCCGCGCCATCCGCCGAACGCCAGGTGGGTATGGCAGTCCACGAGACCTGGAATCACCAACCTTCCCCTGGCATCTTCGGCCGGCCAGTCGCGGTACTCTGCGGGGAGTTCCGCCTCGGAGCCAACCCAGCGCACGACGCCGTCGTCCCAGGCCATCGCGGCGGCAGCGACAGCATGGATCTCCCCCTGACCACCGTCGGGGAGGCAGCGGGCGAGCAGACCGATGGAACGGAGAACGGGCATGGTAGTCCTGAGCGAATCCGTAGGGGCCGGGCCTGCCCGGCCCGGAATGATCGTGCTGGTTGTCGCCGACCAGCATGGGCGCGTCGGGCCGGGCAGGCCCGGCCCCTACGACATCGGGCTCACCATCGGAATATCCACACCGCGCTCCCGGGCGGTCTCGATGGCCAGTGGATATCCGGCATCAGCATGACGCACGACGCCGCTGCCAGGGTCGGCGGTCAGGACCCGCTCCAGGCGGCGGTCGGCCATGGCGGTGCCGTCGGCCACTGCGACCATTCCGGAATGCAGGGAGTAGCCGATCCCGACGCCGCCGCCGTGATGAATGGACACCCAGCTCGCCCCACACGCGGTATTCAGCATTGCATTCAGCAGCGGCCAGTCGGCAATGGCATCCGAGCCGTCCAGCATCCCCTCCGTCTCGCGGTTCGGCGAGGCCACACTACCGGTGTCGAGATGGTCGCGCCCGATCACCAGCGGCGCCTTGACCTTGCCGTGCTTGACCATCCAGTTGAATCGCAGGCCCATCTCCGCGCGCTCGCCGTACTCGAGCCAACAGATGCGTGCCGGCAATCCCTGGAACTGGACTTTGCGTCGGGCCTCCTCAATCCAGCGGCGGAGCGCGTCCTTCTTCGGGAAGGTCTCCAGCACCGCATCATCGGTGGCGGCAATGTCGGCCGGGTCGCCGGAGAGCGCCGCCCAACGGAACGGACCCGCGCCCTTGCAGAAGAGGGGGCGGATGTACTCCGGCACGAAGCCGGGGATCTCGAACGCCTCCGGCATTCCGCGGTGATCGGCCACCTGGCCCCGGAGATTGTTGCCGTAGTCGAACGCAATCGAGCCGCGCCGCTGCAGGTCGAGCATTGCCTGCACGTGAATCACCATCGAGTCGAGGACCCGTGCGTCGTAGCCGGTCGGATCGCTCTCGCGCAGCGCCGGGGCCGTGTCCAGGGGCACCCCGACGGGGAGGTAGCCGACGCGGAGGTCGTGGGCCGAAGTCTGGTCGGTCACCACATCCACTGCGACTCCCCGGCGCACCAGTTCCGGCAGGACTTCCGCGATGTTGCCGACCAGGCCAACCGACAGCGGGGTCCCCGCAGTGCGTGCCGCTTCGAGGGTAGCCAGCGCGGCATCGAGGCTGGTCTCGAGGCGATCGCAATAGCCCGACGCGACCCGCCGCTCAATCCGGGTGGCGTCCACCTCCACTCCGAGAAAGGCGGCACCGTTGAGGGTGGCAGCGAGCGGCTGGGCGCCACCCATGCCGCCGAGCCCGCCAGTCACCACGAGGCGGCCTGCCAGGGTGCCGCCAAAGTGCTGTCGGGCACACTCGGCAAAGGTCTCGTAGGTACCCTGCAGGATGCCCTGCGAACCGATGTAGATCCAGGACCCCGCGGTCATCTGCCCATACATCGTCAGTCCGAGCGCCTCGAGCCGCCGGAACTCGCTCCAGGTGGCCCAGCGGGGCACCAGGTTGGAATTGGCAATCAGGACTCGGGGAGCCTCGTCGTGGGTCCGAAAGACACCCACCGGCTTGCCACTCTGGACCAGGAGGGTCTCATCATTCCGCAGCCGCCGCAGTGTGGCCACGATCGCCTCAAAGCAGGCCCAATTGCGGGCAGCCTTGCCGCTGCCGCCGTACACGATGAGCTCTTCGGGCCGCTCGGCGACCGCCGGGTCGAGGTTGTTCATCAGCATCCGGAGGGCCGCCTCCTGGTGCCAGCCCAGGCAGGACAGCTCCGGCCCGGTCGGCGCCCGGATGACTCGGGGAGTAGCGGCGGGGATAGTCATGGTGCGCTCCGGGGACAGGACAGGCCTAATCTAGCACCGGCAGTGACCCCTGTGGACCGTGCGCCAGCGATGCTTCGTGGCCCGCTCAACACCCGGGGCCCGACCTGCGTAGATTGGGCGGACCGCTGTACCCATCCAGGCCCCAGCCGGACACCGAATGCACCAGGTATCACCCAGCCGATCCGATGCTCCCGCACGCCGCCGCCGGGCGGCGTGTCTGCTGCTATCCCTGGCAGCCATGGCCTCGGCCCTCCCGGCCGCAGCCCAGAGCGGCGCGGACCCCTCGGAGCTGAAGGAAGCGGTCGCGGTCCGGTTCAACGGGGCCGCGCTCAGCATCGATGGGCGGCTGGACGATGCCGCTTGGAAACAGGCACTCTTTGTCAGCGACTTCCGGCAGAAGGACCCGGTGTTCGGGGCCGACCCCACCGAGCGCACGGAGGTGGCATTCCTCTATGACGAGGACGCCCTCTACATCGGCGCCAGGATGCACAGCAGCACCCCGAGTGAGATTCCCGCGGCGCTGACCCGTCGCGACGGCTTCGGCCGGGCCGAGCACCTGACCGTCTCGATCGATGCCTTCCTGGACCGGCGGACCGCCACCAGCTTCACCATCACCTCGGGCAACGGGCGTCGGGACTACCTGACCACTCGCGACGCCGACGACTTCCGGGCGCGAGACTACACCTTCAATCCAGTCTGGGAGGGGAATGCCGTCATTGATTCCCTGGGCTGGACCGCCGAAATCCGGATCCCGTTCTCGCAGCTCCGCTTCTCGAGTGCCGCGATCCAGTCCTGGGGACTGAACATCCAGCGTGGCATGCCCCAGAAGAACGAGGACGTGTTCTGGATTGCCGTGCCCAGGAACACGACCGGCTTCATTTCCCATTTTGGCACCCTGACCGGCATCGAAGGGATCAAGCCCTCCCGCCGGATCGAGCTGCTGCCCTACATCGCCGGCAACGCGAACTACACGGGAAGCCCGGTCCCCGGGAACCCTTTCAATGACGGCAGTCTGTCGTCCGCCCGGTTTGGCGGCGACCTCAAGGTTGGTCTGGGCCCGAGCCTGACCTTGGACGCCACGATCAACCCGGACTTTGGCCAGGTCGATGCCGACCCCGCCGAGGTGAACCTTTCCGCCTTCGAGAGCTTCTTCCCCGAGCAGAGGCCCTTCTTTACCGCGGGGAGCCAATTGCTCAGTGGTGGTGGCGGGGAGGGCGGCAGTTCGTATTTCTATTCCAGACGGGTTGGGGCGTCGCCCCGTGGCTCGATCTCAGGAGATTTCGTGGACCGGCCAGGCTCGGTCCGGATTCTGGGGGCCGCCAAGGTCACCGGCCGTGTGGCGCCGGGGTGGGAGCTCGGAGTCTTTTCGGCGGTCACCGAGCGGACCTACGGGCGAGCCTATGAGACCGATGACCAGACCTTCAGTTCGACAGAAATCGAACCGGTGACCGTGTTCGGGGTGGGCCGGCTGCAACACCAGTTCGGGGTCAACAACTCCACCCTGGGCTTCTCCCTGGCCTCGATGCGACGGGGATTCACCGAAGGTTCTGCACTGGTCGACCGATTCTCGCGGCAGTCCATTGCCGGTGGAACCGATTGGTCGCTCCGCTTTCAGGGGGGGGCCTATACGGTCAGCGGTCGGGCCGGACTCAGTTACGTCCAGGGGTCTTCGGCGGCCATGCTCCGCCTGCAGCAGTCCTCGGCCCGCTATTTCCAGCGCCCTGATGCCGATTACGTGGAGATCGACTCTGCCGCCACCTCCATGTCCGGGTTTTCGCTCGGCATGAGGGCGGCCAAGAACTCCGGACTCTGGCTCTGGTCGATCAGCGCCGACTCGGACTCCCCGGGATTCGAGACCAATGACACCGGCCGCCTGAGCAACGGGGATGACATCGGCCTCAACGCCGATGTCACCAAGCGGCAGACCGAGCCGAAGGGGATCTTCCGCCGTTCCCGCTTGAACCTCTCGGCGCGCAGCAGCTGGAACTATGGCGGGGTCCGTCGCGAAGGCCAGGTCAGGCTGAGCACCCAGGGAACCTTCATGAACTACTGGGACGCCAACTTCAACGCCCAGTACAACCCGCGCTCGATGAGTGACAACGCCACCCGTGGCGGCCCGCTGATGCAGTCCGGTTGGCGGACCAATTACGAGGCCACGCTCGCGAACAACATGTCCAGCCAGACCACCGTCCGGCTGAGCCTGAAGCACGACCGCGGCGAATTCGACGCCTGGGGCACCGAGGTGGGGTTCCGGGTCGGTTTCAACCCGATGCCGACCCTCTCCCTCTCCCTCGACCCCGGCTACCAGCGGCGGGTCAGCGCCCGTCAGTATGTCGGCCGCTTCAGCGGCGGCAGCGAAGCAACCTTCGGGCAGCGCTACGTGTTCGCCAGGATCGAGCGGAGCCAACTCCAGATGCGGTTGCGGGTCAACTACCTCTTCAGCCCGAACTTGTCGCTGGAGGCCTACGGGGAGCCGTTCTCCGCCAGCGGACGGTACTTCGGCTTCGGCGAGCTGGAGGCGGCGGGCAGCCGGTTCCTGCGCGAGTACGGCACCGCACCGGGAACCGCCATCGCCCTGGCCAACCAGACCTACCAGGTAACCGACACTCAGGTGCCCGGAAGCTTTTCCTTCCGGAACCCCGACTTCAACAGCTTCTCGTTTCGAAGCAACCTGGTGGTCCGCTGGGAGTGGCAGCCCGGCAGCACCATCTTCCTGGTCTGGCAGCAGAACCGGTCGGACTTCTGCAGCGGCGGCAGCGTGGACTTCTGTCCCAACGGTTCGGTCCCGGGATCCCAGGCCACCGTCGGCTCCTTCGCCGACCCGTTCAAGCTGCCCGGCGACAATTTCCTGGCGGTCAAGGTGAGCTACTGGATTTCGGTGCGGTAAGACGGGGAATGGGGAGTCGGGAATGGGGAATCGAAGCCAGCGAGGCGGGAATCCAGATCGGATGGGACTGGGCCGGGTGGCGGCCGGTCCCATTGATGAGAGTATTATTGGCCATCCAGGGGGGCACGCGGCCCAGAAGCGCAACGCCTGTTCCCCATTCCCCATTCCCTATTCCCCATTCCCCGGCCCCTTGACTGATTCTTCGCCGACCGCCCATCCCGCCTTTTCCTCCGCCTGGGTCGAGGCATGGGGACACGAGCTGAATTCGAATCCCGCCTACCAGCAGGCCGCCGCCACATGGGAAGGCGACATCGTCCTGGAGATGGCCGGGGATGACGAACCCGGGGATCGGGCCGTATACCTGGACCTCTGGCATGGGGTCTGTCGGGCTGCCCGGGCGGCCACCGCGGCCGATCACTCCGGCGCTCGCTACCTCTTCCGTGCCAACCGCGATGCCTGGCGCCAGGTCCTGGCCGGGAAGCTCACACCGGCCACGGCCATCCTGACCGGCAAGCTCCGGCTGACGCGCGGCAGCCTGGCCGACTTCCTGCCCTACGCCAGCGCCGCCGAGGCACTGCTGATGACCGGCGGCACGGTGGCAACCACCTTTGCCGATGACTGACCTCCACCATGCCGGCGCCACGTGCCGGCATTCTCCCCCCACCGAAGGAGCAGGCTCATGACCGCACGGCTGTCCTGGCGGACTGGACGCGTGGTAGTGGCCCTCCTGCTGGCGACGGCGGCAATCGCCCCGGCCCAGCAGCGCGCCACCTCCCCCCGGGACCATTTCGGCTTCACCATGGGCGACGACTATCGCCTCGCCACCTACACCCAGCTCGAGGCCTACTGGAAGAAGCTCGACGCCGAGTCCGATCGGGTAAAGGTGATGAGCATCGGCAAGACCGCCGAGGGGCGTGACCAGCTCATGGCGATCATCACCTCGCCCGCCAATCACGCCCGGCTGGAAGAGTTTCGGGGCATCGCCGCGCGCCTGGCGCGAGCCGAGGGGATCACCGATGCCCAGGCCCGGGCGCTGGCCGCCCAGGGGAAGGCGGTGGTCTGGATCGATGGCGGGCTCCACGCCACCGAGGTCCTTGGCGCCACCCAGCTGATCGAGCACACCTGGCAGATGACCAGCCGGACCGACCCCGAGACGATGCGGATCCTCGATGACGTGATCCAGCTCGTGGTCCATGCCAACCCCGACGGCATGGAACTGGTCTCGTCGTGGTACATGCGGAACTCCAACGAGCGTGAGCGCTCGACTGGCGGACTGCCGCGGCTGTACCAGAAGTATGTCGGTCACGACAACAACCGCGACTTCTACCTCAACGCCATGCCCGAGTCGGAGAACATCAGCCGGGTCATGTACCGCGAGTGGTATCCCCAGATCATGTACAACCACCACCAGACCGGCCCCGCCGGGACGGTGATGTTCGCCCCGCCGTTCCGGGATCCCCACAACTACAATCTTGACCCGCTGTTGATCAACTCACTGTCGCTGGTCGGCGTGGCCATGCACACCCGCTTTGCCGCCGAAAACAAGCCCGGCGTGACCATGCGGGGCGGCGCCAGCTACCAGACCTGGTGGAACGGGGGCCTGCGGACCGCGGCGTATTTCCACAACATCGTCGGTATCCTGACTGAGACCATCGGCAGCCCTACTCCGATGGCCATCCCCCTGGTGCCCGACCGGCAGTTGAGCACTGGGGACTTGCCCTTCCCGATCGCACCCCAGCCGTGGCATTTCCGGCAGTCGGTGGACTACTCGATCACCGCCAACTACGCCATCCTCAACCTGGCGTCGAAGTATCGCGAGGATTGGTTGTACAACATCTATCAGATGGGGCGCAACGCGATCCAGAAGGGCGGCCAAGACAACTGGACCATCTACCCGAAGGATGTGGAGCGGCTCAAGGCCGAGGTGGCCCGCACCCGCCCAGCCGGGCAGCAGGGTGGTGGCTTTGGCGGGGGCGGCGCACCGACCGAAATGCTCTCCGTGCTCCGCCAGCCCGTCGAGCGTGACCCGCGCGGCTATGTCCTGCCCTCGGATCAGCCCGACTTCATGACCGCCACCCGGTTCGTCAACGCCCTCCTCAAGTCCGGGGTGGACGTGCATCGCGCCACGGCGCCCTTCAGCGTGGCGGGCACCCGCTACGCCGCCGGCAGCTATGTGGTCAAGTCGGCCCAGGCCTTCCGGGCCCACGTGCTCGACATGTTCGAGCCCCAGGACTATCCCAACGACTTTGCCTTCCCGGGCGGACCGCCGCGCGCACCGTATGACAATGCCGGGTACACCCTGGCTCTGCAGATGGGGGCCAAATTCGATCGGATCCTCGAGGGGTTCGATGGTCCATTCCAGAAGATTGAGGGACTGGTCACCACCGCCATTGCATCGGGTGCAACGATCCCGGCTGGTTCGGCGTGGGTCATTGATCCGACCCAGAACGATGCCTTCGTGGCAGTGAACCGGCTGCTGGCCGCGAGGCAGGCAGTCCGCCGGATGCCCGATGGCAAGTTCCATGTCTCGGGGGCCGGCGCCCGCGCCATCCTGCAATCGCTGGCCACCGAGCGAGGACTCAGTGTCTCCGCCGGATCAGCGGCCACCGGTACCGCGCTGCGCAGCGCGCGGGTGGGGCTGTGGGACACCTATGGCGGGTCGATGCCTTCGGGGTGGGTCCGCTACATCCTGGAGCAGTTCGAGTTTCCGTTCGAGGTGGTCTTCGCGCCGGCCCTCGATGCCGGCAATCTGAACCAGAAGTACGATGTGCTGGTGTTTGTCGGCGGGGCCATTCCGGGTCTGGCCGGTGGGGGCGGGGGGGGAGGAGGAGCCCCGAACACTACCGCGATTCCCGCCGAATATCGCAGTCAGGTCGGCCGGGTCACCGCCGCTGCAACCGTGCCCAAGCTGAAGGAGTTCCTGGAAGCCGGCGGCACCATCGTCACCATCGGGAGCAGCACCTCCCTGGCGCAGCACCTGGGACTGCCGATCGGCGATCACATGACCGAGCGGACCCCTGAAGGCACGATCCGGTCGCTGCCGTCCGACAAGTTCTATTCGCCCACCTCGATCCTCGAGGTGGCGGTCGACCCGACCGCCCCGGTTGCCGCCGGAATGGGGCCCCGCGCCCTGATCACCTACGACAACAGCGAGGTGTTCTCCCTGACCCCTGGTGCGGCAGCGGCCGGGATCCGCGCGGTGGCATGGTTCGACTCCCCTGAGCCGCTGCGCAGTGGCTGGGCCTGGGGCCAGACCTACCTCGAGGGAGGGGTCGTCGCTGCCGAGGCAAAGGTGGGTCGGGGCACGCTCTACCTCTTTGGGCCGGAGATCACCTTCCGCGCCCAGCCCCACGGGACCTTCCGATTCCTGTTCAACGGCATCCTGAAGGGCGCGGAAACGCGCTGAGGTGGCCGGATGCAAGGCAACGGGGGTCCGGCCATTGGCCGGACCCCCGTTTGCTTCTGGGTCGGAGCGAATCAAGGTTGTGATGCGGGTCACTCAATTTTGCATCCATGTGACACGAGGCACTCGTGTCGGTTGGACACGAGTGCCTCGGAGGTGCCGACCGAGCGGCACGGGGTCCTGGGTCGGCGAAGCAGGTCGAGCGAGGAACTGAACTGCGGTGACACCCCAGTGTCAGACCGCGATGAGCTCCTCCACGTCGGTCCCTTCCTCGTCGTCCTCATCGATTCCACCAGCATCCATCAGCCGAGCGGCGAGGAGCGGAAGTGCGGCGGCCAGCTCGGGGTCGAGCTGTACCAGCTGCGCAATCCAGCGCGTCGCCTGAGAGGCGTGGTGGAGGTGGTGGATGACCGGTTCGAACATGGTGACCTCGATCACCCCGGAGCGGGGTTGAAACAGGCATGGCGGGGCTCCCTGCCCCTCCTGCCGTTTCTTCCTTGCATAAACCGTTCCACAATTCCTGAAACCTCACCCCGGGCAGCCCCTCGCGCTGTTTCGCCCAGCTCTCAGGCCGCTTCCAGCCTCCCCGCCGCTGCCCCGGCCAGCCGACCGGTGGCCCAGGCCCACTGGAAATTGTGTCCACCGATTGGACCAAACGCGTCCAGTGCCTCGCCACAGATATGGAGTCCGGCGTGGCGGCGGCTCTCCAGCGAGTGGGTATCCACCTCATCGAGGGCCACCCCACCCCCTGTCACCTCCGCCTTCCGATACCCCTCGTCCCCGCTCCAGGGCAGCGGGTACGCGGTCAGGAGGCCGACCAGGGTCCGTCGATCCTCGCGCCGGAGCTGCGCCAGCTGGGTGGACGACTCGACCCCCGCCTCTCGCAGCAGCAGCGCGGCAAGCCGTTCGGGGATCAGCTCCCGCATTGCCGGCCCGACCTGCCCCGCTCCCCCCCGGAGCCGCTCCTCCCACTCCGTCGCTCCGGCGGTGGCCCACTGGACCCGGAGTTCCTGCCGCTCGCCCCCCGCCAGGCGGCTGCGGACGGCGAGATGCGAAATATCGAGAACGGCCGGCCCGCTCCAGCCCCGGTGGGTAAAGAGGAATCCGCCGACCACGCTGCCGGGATGGGTCGCCCCTGGCGCGGCAATGCCAGCCGTCAATGAAATCCCTGCCAGGGCGTGGTGGTCGGGATTCGATCCGGTCAGCGGAGTCAGTGCCGGATAGGTTGGCACCATCCCGATCCCCAGCGCGGCCAGCCAGCCGAGCCCCGCGCCATCGCTGCCGGTCGTGGGGACCGACAGCCCGCCCGTTGCCACGACCACCCGGGCGGCGTCAAGAGCCTCGCCACCTTCAATCAGGACCCGCCAGGGGCGCTCCCCATCCGGCGGAACCAGCCCGGCCGCCCGCACTCCAAACCGGATCTCCGTCGCGTGGGCTCGGGCGGCACTGATCAAGGCGTCCCGGACCACCCGGGCGCGATTCCCGACCGGAAAGAGCTTGCCACTCTCGGCCTCGAGGGCCAGTGGCAGACCCAGTTCCTGCTCGAAGAAGCGGCGTTGGTCGGGCTGCGGCCATCCGCGCAGGATATGGCGCAGCAGAGGCCTGGGGGAATCGGTGACGAACCGGTCGTGGTCTGGCACCCCGGGGAGGATGTTGCAGCGTCCTCCGCCGGAAATAAGGATCTTTCGGCCCCCATCGCGGGTGCCTTCCAGGAGCACGACCTTCCGGCCGGTCCGGGCGGCGTGGATGGCGGCCATCGCGCCGGCCGCGCCGGCGCCGATGACCACCACCGGGAGGGAGGTCACGGGGCGCTTTCGAGGTAGGTCAGCATCGCCTCATGGGTCAGCGCGGCCCGGAGGCTCCAGGCGTCCTCGAACAGGATCAGCGGGTTGTTCTTGGCATCGTATACCAGCAACCGGCCGTGGGCGCGCCCCACGCGCTCAATCTCCTCCTCCGGACCAGTCACCCAACGCGCCTGGGTGTACGACATCCGTTCCAGCTTGCAGGGTACCCCGTACTCATTCTCCAGCCGGAAGACCATGACATCAAACTGGAGGATGCCGACCGCCCCCACGATCGGGGTGGGGCCCACCACTGTTTCGGTGTAGAAGACCTGGGCTGCACCCTCGTCGGAGAGCTGCCGGAGGCCGGTGTCGAGGTGCTTTCGGCGCAGCGGATCGGAGACATAGATCCGGGCAAAATGCTCCGGCGCAAACCGGGGGATCCCGCTGAACTCCAGCGGCCCGCGGGCGGAGAGCGTATCCCCGATGCGGAGGATACCGCGATCCTGGATCCCGATGACGTCGCCCGGCCACGCCTCCTCGATCGCCTCGCGGTCGCGGGCCATCATCTGCTGCGGGGCCGACAGCCGCAGATTCTTGCCGGTGCGCACATGCAACGCCGACATCCCGGCCTCGAAATGGCCCGAGACCACCCGCACGAAAGCGAGGCGGTCGCGATGGCGAGGGTCCATGTTTGCCTGGATTTTGAACACGAACCCGGTGAACGCCGGCTCCCCGGGCTCCACCAGGCCGGCGGAGGACTCGCGGGCCGCCGGGGGCGGGGCCAGTTCCAGAAAGGTCTTGAAGAATGGCTCGATCCCGAAATTGGTCAGCGCGCTGCCAAAGAAGACCGGCGAGAGTTCCCCCGCCAGGTAGGCCTCCCGGTCAAAGGCCGCACCCGCGGTGTCCAGCAGCTCGATATCCTGCACCAGGCGATCGTGCGCCACCTCGCCGAGCAGTTCGCGGATGGCTGGGTCGTCAAGGGTGGCGCGCTGGACCTGGGCGCGCCGGGCGCCATGATCGGTGTCCCGGTCAAAGAGGTGCACCCGCTCCTCCATCCGGTCGTAGACACCGACAAACTGGGCGCCGCGATGAATCGGCCAGGTCATCGGGCAGCATGCCAGGCCCAGGTCCCGCTCGACATCACTGATCAGGGTCAGCGGATCGGCACCGGCCCGGTCGCACTTGTTGACCAGGGTGACGATGGGGATCCGCCGGCGCCGGCAGACCTCGAACAGCTGCCGAGTCCGCGCCTCGACACCCTTGCGATTGTCCAGCAGCATCACGGCGCTGTCGGCCGCGATGAGGGTGCGGTAGGTGTCCTCGCTGAAGTCCTGGTGACCGGGGGTGTCGAGCAGGTTGATGTGACGCCCTTCCCACTCGAACTGGAGGACACTGGAGGTGACCGAGATGCCGCGCTGCTTTTCCAGTTCCATCCAGTCGGAGGTGGCATGCCGTTCCGCCCGCCGTGCCTTGACGGAGCCGGCCAGGTGAATCGCCCCGCCATACAGGAGGAGCTTCTCCGTCAGGGTCGTCTTCCCCGCGTCGGGGTGGCTGATGATGGCAAAGGTCCGACGCGCCGCGATGGCGGTCAGGAGGTCCTGGTCGGTCACGATGGCTCCAATGCGTGGACTGCTCGGCGCCAAACACCTGAGGCCGCCCATGGAGGCGGCCTCAGGAGCCGGCAACGCCAGGGGAATATAGCCGCCCGACCCTCTAGCGCCGCTCCGGACGCCCCAGCATCTTTCGGCATTCATGGCGCTCCACGACCTGTTCCTTGATCCCACCGCCCGGCCGGTCATTGCCCATCGCGGGGCGTCCGGCCTCCGCCCGGAGAACACCCTGACGGCGTTTGCCCTGGCCCTCGAGCTGGGCGCCGACGGCATCGAACTCGATGTCCGGATCAGCCGGGACGGTGTGCCAGTCGTGCATCACGACCCGGACCTGACCCGGACCACGGGCCGGGCCGGGTTGGTCCGCGAGCTCACCGCCGGGGAGCTGGCTGCGGCGGACGCCGGCGACGGCGAGGGGATCCCTGCCCTGGCGACGGTGCTGGAGGCGACCGGCAACCTGCCGCTCCTGATCGAGCTCAAGGAGGTCGCGGCGGGAAGACCGGTCCTTGAGGTGCTGCGGCACTGCGGGGCGGCCTCGCGGGTAGCGGTGGCGTCGTTCCTGCCCGCCGCCCTTCACCCGTTCCGGGGCGAGGGGGTGCCGCTCGGTGCCACGCGCCCTGATATTATCGGGGCGACCCTGGCCGCGGCGGTTCGATGGCGGCCGCGGCGTGTGCCGTGGCAGTTCTACGCCGTCCCCGATCGGTATCGAGACGTCGTGACCGTGCCGACAGCCCGGTTCGTGGCTCGAGCCCACCGGCAGGGGTGCCCCGTCCATGTCTGGACGGTGGATGATCCTGAACGGGCGGCAGCACTCTGGCGTATCGGCGTATCCGGCATCATTACCAACCGCCCTGACCTGATCCGTCCCTCCCGGGCCGGCACCCGCCCATAACGGCAAGGAATCCCCATGATCGACGCGCTCCGGATTCACAAACACCCGCTGGCGATGGCCACGGTGGTGCTCGCTGCCCTGGCGGGATGCACCTCCTACCGGATCGAGACGGCGCCGGTGGCGCAGGTGGTGGCGGAGCGTGAGCCACGCTCGGTGCTGGTGACCTTGAGCTCGGACCGGGAAGTGGAGTTGTTCGGGCCGGTGATTGCCGATGACTCGTTGCGGGGCCACCCCCGGGCGGAATCGGTCCAACGGGTCAGCTACGCGCTGGCCGACATCCGCACCGTCAAGACCAAGCGCTTCAATCTCGGCAAGAGCCTGCTCTACGTCGCCATCGCCGCCGGCGGGGTGGCGGTCTACGAGCTGCTCATGAGCCTCAACGCCACCTCGTTCTAGACGTATGGGGTATGGGGGCGTCACCTCCCCCCGACTGACCTTTCTACCGGGAGATCCCATGCACCGACCTGCACTCCTTCTGCTCGGCATCGCCCTGGCACCGATGCCCGCTGTGGCCCAGGCTCCATCCGATACGATCGCAATCCGGGAATGGACAGTGCCCTGGGCGGGGACCCGCCCGCGCGATCCGTCGGTTGACCCCCAAGGGCGGGTCTGGTTCGTCGGGCAGGTCGGCAATTACGTGGCCCGGTTCGACCTGACCACCGAGAAGTTCGAGCGGTTCGAGATCGAGCCCGGCACCAATCCGCACACCGTGGTGATCGACCGGACCGGCAACGCCTGGTACACCGGCAACCGGAACGGCCGCATGGGCCGGATCGATGCCCGGACCGGCGAGATCAAGATCTTCATGATGCCGGACTCGGCGGCGCGCGACCCGCACACGATCGCATTCGACAGCCGGGGAGAGCTGTGGTTTACGCTGCAGAACAGCAACATGGTCGGCCGGCTGAATCCGGCGGATGGCAGCATCCGGCTGGTCACCATGGACACCCCCCGGTCCCGGCCCTACGGTATCGTGGTGGACCAGAACAACATCCCGTGGTACGACATGTTCGGGACCAACAAGATCGGCACCATCGATCCCGTCACGATGAAGGCCCGGGAAATTGTCCTCCCCTGGGCGGACGCCCGGCCCCGCCGCATCGCCCTGACCTCCGACGGCAAGGTCTGGTATGGCGACTACGTCCGCGGCACCCTCGGCCGGCTCGACCCGGCCACCGGCAAGGTGGACGAGTTTCCGCTCCCGGCGGGGCGGACCAGCCTGCCGTATGCCATCATGTCCGATGACCAGGATCGGATCTGGGTCGTGGAGACGGGGGTCCAGCCAAACCGGTTTGTCGGCTTCGATGCCCGGACCGAGAAATTCACCGGGGTGACGCCGGTACCGGGCGGTGGCGGCACGATCCGCCATATGGAATTCGACCCGCAGACCGGTCGAATCTGGTTCGGCACCGACAACAATACGATTGGATACGCCCAGGTCCGATCGCCGCGCCTGCAACCGTAGGTCATCCGATCCCAGCAGCTGCCACGACTCCGGCCGCCCCATTGCGGGGTGGCCGTTGCCGTTTGGACCCGATGGGGTGATTACTCAGGGGAAGATCGCCCCGCCACTCCTCACCCTCCTCACCCTCCGCGGCCCGCCACCAGCCGCACCAAGGCTCCTTGTGTCTACCCTCTCGTTCTTCGATTCCGTCAATCAAGTCGTTGACAAGGCGGCCAGCCACACCAAGCACCCCAAGGGATTGATCGAGCAGATCAAGGCCGTCAATTCCGTGTACCGGGTCAACTTCCCGCTGCGTCGCGACAACGGCGAGCTCGAGATCATTGCCGCCTGGCGGGCCCAGCACAGCCACCATCGGACCCCCACCAAGGGCGGCATCCGATATGCCCCCAATGTCACCGAGGACGAGGTCCAGGCTCTCGCGGCATTGATGTCCTACAAGTGCGCCATGGTGGACGTCCCCTTTGGCGGGGCCAAGGGGGGAGTCCGGATCGACGCCCGCAAGTACAGCCGGGGCGAGTTGGAGCGGATCACCCGGCGATACACCTTTGAACTGGTCCGCAAGAACTTCATCGGCCCCGGGATCGATGTCCCGGCTCCCGACTATGGCACCGGGGCACAGGAGATGACCTGGGTAGTGGACACCTACCAGCAGATTCGCACCGATGAACTCAATGCGGTGGCCTGTGTCACCGGCAAGCCAATTGCCCAGGGCGGCATCCGCGGGCGGACCGAGGCGACCGGTCGCGGAGTGTACTTCGGGCTCAAGGAGATCTGTTCCGATCCGGAACTGCTGCAGAGCTTCGGGCTCTCAGTCGGCCTGCCGGGGAAGCGGTTCGTGGTGCAGGGGCTGGGAAACGTGGGGTACCACGCGGCCAAATTCATGTGCGAAGGTGGCGCGGTGCTGGTCGGAATCTCGGAGCGGGAGGGCGCCATCTCCGCGCCCGATGGCATGGACCTGGAGGCGGTCATGTCCCACCGGGTAGGCACCGGGTCGATTCTGGGGTGCCCCGGGACCATCGCCCTGCCCGATCGGGCTGCCGGACTCGAGTTGGCCTGTGACATCCTGATTCCGGCCGCACTGGAGCAGCAGATCACCAAGGACAACGCCGGCCGGATCCAGGCCCGGATCATTGGCGAGGGCGCCAACGGTCCCACCACTCCCGATGCCGACGCGATTCTGGCCGAAAAGAGGGTGCTGGTGGTCCCGGACATCTTCCTCAATGCCGGGGGCGTCACGGTTTCGTATTTCGAGTGGCTCAAAAATCTGTCGCATGTGCGCTTCGGCCGGATGGAGAAGCGCTTCGAGGAGGGGGTCTACACCCGCCTGGTCACCGCCATCGAGTCGACCACCGGCAAGGCATTCAGCGCGGCGGACCGGCGGAGGCTCTCCCAGGGGGCCGGGGAGGAGGACATCGTCAACAGCGGACTCGAGGAGACGATGGTCGTGGGGTGGCAGACGCTCCGGGAGGAGCAGCTCAAGGCCGGGAAGATTGATGCGCGAACCGCGGCGTTTGTGTCGGCGATCAACAAGATTGCCATCTCCTACGAGGACCGGGGCATCTTCCCATGACCCAATTCGTGACCCGCCTGGTTCTTGGCGCTGGCTCCCTGCTGGCATGGGGCCCAGCGCTCGCCGCACAGCGATCGCCCAACCTGGCCCCACTTGACTCCCTGATCCGCGCCGAGATGGAGCGCAGCGGCACTCCGGGTGCTTCGGTGGCGGTCGTGGCCAACGGACAGATCGTGTACGCCAAGGGCTTCGGGGTGGCCAACATCGAATCCGGCACCCCGGTCACGACAGAAACACTGTTCCGGGTCGGCTCGGTGACCAAGATGTTTACCGGGGCACTGCTGTCCCAGTTGGCAGAACAGGGGCAGATCGACCTGCAGGCGCCGATCAGCCGATATGTTCCTGAGCTCGCCGACAAGAAAGTGGGGACCGTCACCACCCATCAACTGCTCACCCACACCGCCGGTTGGATGGACAACGCCGTGCCGTATGGCCGGATGGGTGAGGGTGCCCTCGGCGAGGTGATGCGCGAGGTCGGGGACACGCTGTTCATCACTGAACCCGGCCGTGTGCTCTCCTACTCCAACCCTGGCTATTCCATGGTTGGGTATGTGGCCGAACGGGCGGGGGGAAAACGCTATGCCGCGTTGATGGAAGATCTGGTCCTGGCGCCCGCCGGAATGACAGCTTCCACCTTCAAGCCACTCGAGGCCATGACCCGGCAGTTCTCCCAGGGTCACCAGGGGCAGCCGGGACAACCGGCGACGGTGGTGCGACCGTTTACCGAGAACACCGCCCAGTGGGCGGCCGGCTTCCTGATGTCCACCCCGACCGAGCTGGCCCGGTTTGCCATGATGGTGATGGGCAACGGCAGCCTCGAGGGCCGGCAGGCGCTGGCGGCGGCCGCCGTGGGTCGGATGACCATGGGTCATGTGCCGGTGCCGGGACAGGAGGCAACGGGGGGACGCTATGGGTACGGGCTGATCGTGGGACACCGGGGAGCGCTCGGCACCCTCCAGCACGGTGGCGGCATCAACGGATTTCAGGCCAACGTCGTGATGGTGCCGGAACGTGGCTTCGCGGTGGTCATCCTGACCAACCTGGCCGGCAGTCAATTGCCGGGCGTGGTGGACCTGGCGGTCCGGCTGGGGCTGGGAGAGCTCCCGGCCCGGTCGGCAGTACCGACGGGGCGGCCGCCAACATCCGCGGAGGTGGCCTCCCTGGTCGGGAGCTTTGCACTCGGTGCCACCCCGGTGGAGTTCCTCGAGCGTGAGGGCCGGCTTCTGCTCCGGCAGGGCGGAGCCGAGATACCGGTCCTGATGTTCGGACCCAACCAGGTAGGCTTCACCCCCCCGGGCGCCCAGGCCCCGGTCCTCCTGGTCACGGTCCCGGGCCCCGATGGGCGGGTGGCCTTCCTCCACCAGGGCCTCCGGGCCATCCCCCGAACGCCTTGACCCCCCTTGCTGCCCGCGGGACGGTGGTGGTCTGGCTCGAGGGCTGAGCCGGCCAGAACACGACGAACGGCCGCCCATCCGGGCGGCCGTTGGTTGTTTCCGGGGTCCCAGGGCTAGGCGGCTGCGTTCCGGGGCGTGCGGCCTCCCAGGGCGCTGATGGACATTCCCACCACCACCACAGTCACGGCACCCACCACGTTGTGCCAGAGGAACGACACCTGTGGAGCACCGAAATTCACCGCCGCCACCGCGGCCATGCCGGCCAGCAGGCCGATGAAGGCCCCCGCACCGCGCGCCGCAGGAATCATGGCCAGCAGGAAGACCCCGAGGATCGAGCCGTAGAAGAACGAGCCGAACCGGTTCACCACCTCGATCAACGATCCGAGGTTGGCGGCATAGGTCGCCACGATGCAGGCAAAGACGCCCCACAGCCCGGTGGCGAGCTTTGAGACCCGCAGCAGGTGCGCGTCGCTGCCCTCTGGCCGCACCCAGCGTCGATAGAAATCGATGACCGTGGCCGTGGAGAGCGAATTGAGCTCGGCAGCAATCGAAGACATTGCCGCAGCCAGGACCCCGGCTATGAACAGGCCGGCCAGGCCCAGCGGCAGGTGGTCCAGCACGAACCGGGGAATGATGTAGTTCACGTCGCGGGCCGGCTGCAGCGTCACCCGTTCAGCCAGGGCCAGCGCTTCCCCGCGCACGGTGCTGACCTCCCCTTCCAGGAGCTGGAACGCCTCCCGGGCCGCGGTGGTGGCCGTGGCGTCCCCCGCCTCGCTCGCGATGGAAATCTGCCGTGCCGCGGCATCCCGGGCGGAGAATGCGTCGGCGAATCTGCCCTCCAGGGTGGCCAGGGCCGCCGGTTCCGCCTCGCGGACCTGCCGCTCGTGGGCCGGGTTGTACAACAGCGGTGGGGCCTGGAAGAGGTAGAACACGAAGACCAGGACGCCCACGAGGAGCACCAGCGCCTGGAGGGGAATCTTCCAGTAGGCGCTCATCAGCAGCGAGCTGCGCGCCTCGTCCACCGACTTGGCGGTCAGGTAGCGCTGCACCTGGCTCTGGTCGGTCCCGAAATAGGACAGCATCAGGAAGGTGCCGCCCAGGATCCCCGACCAGAAGGTGTAGGTATTCGTCAGGTTGAAGGAGAAGTCGAACACCTTGAGCCGGCCGGCCGCCCCCGCCACCTCCAGCGCCTCGGTGGTGGGAATCGGCATCTTGACCAGCAGGACGATCACCATGGCCACCAGCGCCACGACGATCAGGACCATCTGCTTGACGTCGGCCCAGGCCACCGCCTGGACCCCGCCCAGCATGGTGTAGATCACGGTCGGAATGCCGATCAGCGCCACCGACCAGGTCATGTCCCAGCCGAAGATTGCCGAGAAGACCACGGCAGGAGCGGCAATGATCGTACCGCAGGACATGCCGCGAGACAGCAGAAAGAGGAAACTGGTCAGCGAACGGGTCTGAGGGTTGAACCGCCGCTCGAGGTATTCGTAGGCGGTGAACACCTTGGCCCCGTGCAGGAACGGCACCAGGGTAACGCCCAGGATCACCATGGCCAGCGGCAATCCGAAGTAGAACTGCACGAAGCGCAGGCCATCAGTGGCCCCCTGCCCGGTGGTGCCGATCATGGTCACCGCGGAAAGCTGCGTGGCCATGACCGACAACCCCACCACCCACCATGGCAGGCTCCGGTTGGCCAGGAAATATCCCTCAAGCTCGTGGGTACCCTTGGCCCGACGCAGTCCGTCCCACACCACGTACACGAGGTAGCCGATGACGATCGTCCAGTTCAGGGGATGCATGGACGCCGTCTCAGGCCGCGAAACGCGACTGGAGGAGCCACAGCAGCAGCAGGGTCACGACCTGGACCGCCATGACCCGTACCAGGGTGCGGCGGAACTTGCTGGTTTCCTCGGACACGAGGGGTCCTCCGTGAGGGGACGAGCGGGTCGGGTGCGGACGCGGCGATATCCTGAGGACGTGCGGATGGGTGGGAAACCTAGGAATGCCGTATCCCTGGCGCAATAGAGGTGATCGCGACTCGGAGCGCTCGAGTTCCATCCTGAAACCACAAACCCCGAGCAGGCGTAGATTGGTGCATGCTGATCGCTCCGGCGCTGCTCATTCTCGCTCTCCAGGCTCCGGCCCTCCCTCCGGACAGTTATGCCGACTCCGCGACGGCAGCGCTGGTGACCCGAGCCAGGGCCGCCCGCGACCGCAACGAGCGTCTCGTCACCTCGTACAGCGCCACGGTGTCCCAACGGATCGGGGTGGGGGTCCGGGCGCTCTCGCGAGATCGGATGCTCTATCGCCAGGAAGTGGCCGCGCGGATCTCCTGGAACCGCGATTCCCGGAGCACGATCGAGGTGACCGGACTGCGCGAGGCGGTCCCGGTGGCCAGTCGTACCGACGCCCTCCCCAGCAATATTCCCTCGGAGGTCCGGGGCCTGGTCGTCAACCCGGCCGAGGACTACCTGTTCGTGCTTGGCAACGACGCCGAGGGCTTCGTGTACCCGCTGGCGACCGGCGGCGAGGTCCACTACCGATACGCCACCGGGGACAGCACCCGCATCGAGCTGCCCAGCGGCAGCGTCATCCGCCTGATCGAGCTGCGGGTCACCCCGCGTCGCGCCGACTGGCGGCTGGTGTCCGGCTCGCTCTGGTTCGATGCCGACAGCTACGGCCTGGTGCGGGCGGTGTTCCGCCCGGCCCGCCCGTACGAGTATCGTCGCGACAGCGATCCCGACGACCGGGAGGATGTGCCCTCGTTCGTGAACGGCACCGGTGAGCTCAAGCACATCACCATGGAGTACGGCCTCTATGAGAACCGCTGGTGGATGCTCCGCTACGTGGCGCTCGAGGGAGTGGGGACGGTCGGCAAGTGGATGAACGTGCCGGTGCGGTTCGAGCGGGTCTATTCGGAATACGAGGTCGAGGGTGGGTCGCCGCGGCCGGAGGGGCTTGAGTATCGGCCCGCCGGCACGAGGCAGCGGGTGGCCCGCGACACCACCCCGGCCGGTCGGGAGCGGCGCATCGACGTGGACACCGCGGCGATGACGCGGGTCCAGGAATGTCTGCGGCAGCGCCGGGCTGCGCCGGACAGCGCCTCGACCGATTCTTCCTCCGCCCTGGTGGAGCTGGAGCACAGCTGCAGCCGCCTGGTCCGGGGCGATACCTCTCTGGCCGTGGTCGTTCCGCGGGACCGCGAATCGCTCCTGACCAGCCCCACGCTCGGCCCGCCGATCCTCTCCATGGGAGACCTGATCACCGAGGATGAACTCCGGGGAGTGGCATCCGCCATCCGGAACCTGCCGACGCCGCCGCTGGATCGTCGGCTTGAACTCCCCCAGGGACTCGGCGCGTTGCTGCAGCATGCCCGCTACAACCGGGTCGAGGCGTTGTCCCTCGGGGTCCGAGCTGCAGCCTCCCGGGGCCGGTTTGAGGTTGATGCGCTCGGCAGGATCGGCATCGGCGACCTGGTCCCCAACGCCGAGCTGGGCGTGGGGCACGCTGGAACCGGGGCGACCTGGCGCCTGGGGGGGTACCGAAGGTTGGAAGTCGCCAACCCTGACTCCCGGGCCCTGGCGGCGGTCAACAGCCTTTCGGCCCTGCTGCTCCAGCGCGATGACGGCGAATATTTCCGGACCACCGGCGGGGAACTTCGCGGCCAGGCGACCCAGGGCGGCTGGCTCACCTGGAGGCTCTACGCCGAGCGCCAGAGTCCCGCCTTGCTGGAGACCAACGCCAGCCTGCCCCGGCTGTTCAGCACCGCCCAGGTGTTCCGGCCAAACTTCACCGCCGACAGTGCCGATCAGGTCGGAGCGTCGGTGGGAGTCCGGAGCGGCACTCCGATCTCGCGCACGGTGTGGCTGGGAGGAGACGCCCAGCTCGATGCGGCCACTGGGGACTATGAGTTCGGGCGCGGCGCCGCCGCGCTGCGCCTCGTCATCACCCCGGAGCGGCGATGGGCCGTGGCGCTGGAGGGCGCCGCCGGGACGAGTCGCGGGGCGGTTCCCACCCAAAGCCGGTTCTACCTTGGCGGCCCGGCCAACCTTCGCGGGTACGCCGGCGGCGTGATGGCGGGGGAATCGTTCTGGCGAGTGCGCGCCGAGGTGGGCAACGCCTTTCCGGCCGCCCGCCTGACGCTGTTCAGTGACGCAGGGTGGGCGGGGCCTCGCGCCGATTTCACGAGCGGCAAGCCGCTGCTGGGAGTCGGTGTGGGCGCGAGCTTTCTGGATGGCCTGGTCCGGATGGACCTGGCGCGCGCGATGCGGGGGGTCACTGGTTGGCGGTTTGATATCTATTTCGACGGGCGGCTCTAGCACCGCCAACCGCGAGATTGCCTGCGTCCCGCTGCCACCCTATACTCCACCTGCCCAGCTGCCATGACAGCGAGCGACGACGGCTCCGTCCCCGACCGCGTCCATGCCGCGACCGGCGGCGCCAACCTGCACCCGCACCATGCCCATGTCCGATGCACAGCCATCCCTGAGCCCACTCGGAGCGCTCCTGGTCACCCTGGGAGGCGCCGTGCTCGTGCTCGCCGGCATGCGGGCCGCTGCGTCCGTCGTCGGCCCGCTCCTGATCGCCCTGCTGATCACCATCGCCTGGAGCCCCGCCTCGGCCGAGTTGCGGCGCCGCGGCTGGCCCCCCACCTTGGCGGCGCTCACCGGGATTGTGGTCAGCGTGGCAGCCCTGGCCCTTTTCGCGATATTGGTATGGACGTCGCTGGAGGAACTGCAGCGGAAGCTGCCGGAGTACCAGCCCCGCGTGGAGGCCATCCAGGCGTCGCTGGCCCAGCGGCTGGCGACCTTGCCCTTCGAATCGTCCCACCTGCTGTCGGCCGAGATACTCCAGCCCGGGACCCTCGTCGGCACGGCCCTGCAGATGATTCGGCGGCTGACCGAAGCCGCTGGCACCATCGCGCTGCTCGGGCTGCTCATGGCCTTCATGATGATCGAGTCGGTGCGCTATCCCGAGAAGCTGCAGGCTGCGTTCTCCTATTCGCCGGAGGCACGGCTCCGGGTAACCCGGTTCGGCCAGAGCATGCGCAGTTACATCGTCATCAACACCATCTTCGGGCTGATCGCGGCGGTGGCCAACACCGTGTTGTTGATGGCGCTGGGTGTGGACTTCCCGATCCTCTGGGGGGTGATTTCCTTTCTGCTCAGCTTCGTGCCCAATATCGGCGTCCTGATCTCCGTCGTGCCGCCCGCGTTGCTGGCGTTGCTCCAGTTCGGATTCGGGCGGGCAATGGGCGTGGTGGTGGGGTTCATTGCCATCAATTTCCTGGTGGACAACGTCCTCAAGCCGCGGTATGTCGGCGAGAGCCTGAACCTGACCCCGATCGTGGTGGTGGTTTCGCTGATCTTCTGGGGCTGGCTCCTGGGCCCGTTGGGCGCCCTGGTGGCGGTGCCGCTCTCGATCGCGCTCAAGTTCCTGTTCGAGACCTTTGAGGAGTCGCGCTGGCTGGCCAACCTCATGAGTGACAACAACGACCCCCCGGTCATGACGTTACCGCCGTTGGACCACGGCATCGGGGAGATCCCTCCCGGCAGCTGAATCGGGCCGGCGGACGGGCCGACGTGTTGACGGCGATGACCAATGATGGCGGCGATGGCGGTGCCCTCGTGGCAGCGGTCTCCGCAGCTGCCTGCAACTACTTCGGCCGGCTGGTGGGCGTCATGCCGCACGGCCCCACTGCCTCGCTCCCCCCCTGAAGGTGATACCTTCCAGAGATAACCGACCCACAGACCCCCACCGTTGGATCCGGAGTCGCGCCATGCGTCCCCTTCCCCGCTCGTTGATGACCGTCGTGGTCGGTCTCCTCCTGACCACACCCCTGCTGGCCGACCCGATCAAGTTCATGCGCGATCCGCACATCCACGGCAATCGGATCGCATTCTCCTACCTCGGGGACATCTGGCTGGCCAACCGGGATGGCTCTGCGGCCCGCCGCCTCACCAGTCACGTCGCCCGCGACGTCACCCCTCGGTTTTCCCCCGACGGCCGCTGGATCGCGTTCACCAGTGATCGAATGGGGAACAACGATGTCTATGTCGTGTCGGTGGACGGCGGCGAGCCGGCCCAGCTGACCTATCACACCGGCGGGGACCAGGTGCAGTACTGGACCCCCGACGGCTCCGGGGTAGTGTTCTCATCCGCCCGTGCGGTCTATCCGTGGGGATCACCGCTCTACGTTGTGCCGAGGACCGGGGGCATGCCCACCTCGTTGCCGATGGACATGGCCAGCATGGGGATGATCCGCCAGGATGGCGGCGCGGTGGCCTTTACCCGGTCGAACTTCAACAGCAACCGCAAGGGGTACCGGGGCAACAGCCAGTCGGACATCTACGTCCAGGACATGGCCAGCCGGGCCATCACCCAGCTCACCGACACCGACCTGCAGAACTTCCGGACCCATGTCCAGGACGCCGCCCCGATGTGGGGGCTGGATGGTCAGGTCTATTTCGTTTCCGAGCGGGATGGGACCTACAATCTCTGGCGGATGGGGGCCAGCGGGGCCAATCCCACTCAGGTCACGCGACACTCCTCGGGCGGCGTCATGTACCCCGCCATCTCCCCCGACGGTCGGACGATCATCTACAGCCAGGATTTCGAGCTCTGGGCAGTGGATGTCCCCGGCGGTGCCCCAACCCGGATCGTGATTGACGTCGCCTTCGATGCCCGGGACAACCGCGTCGAATATGTGCGCAGCGCCGGGCGCGCCGAGGGCTTTGCTCCCGACCCGCTGGGCGAGCGGATCGCGGTGGATTTCCGGGGTGAGCTCTTCCTTGCGCCGGTGGACCCCTCCGTGGGCGAGATGGCACGGGTGACTCGATCCGCCTGGCGGGACCGGTACCCTTCGTTCTCGCCCGATGGCGGCACCCTGGCCTACGTCTCCGATGAATCGGGGGAGGAAGAGATCTGGGTGCAGGAGATCGCCACCGGGCAGCGGCGCAAGCTGACCACTGTTCCGGTCTTTCAGGGGAGCAACTACGTCTGGTCGCCCGATGGGATGCGGATTGCGTTTGTTGCTGGCAACCGTCTCTACCAGACCGAGGTGGCCTCTGCCCGCACCACCGAACTGGGTTACAACGAGGCGGGCGGATACACCCTCCACGAGTACAGCCCCGATGGTGCCTGGCTGGTGTACTCCCGGTCCAACCCGAGCCTCGATCCCGAGGTGTTCCTCTTCGAGCTGGCGAGCCGGCGGGAACTCGACGTGACCCGGACGCCCGGCAACGATGGCAACGCCGGACTTTCTCCCGACGGGCGCACGCTCCTGTTTACCTCCAATCGCAAGGGCGGCGTCAACCATCTCTTCGCCGTGTCGCTGGCGGGGCTGAGTGGTGACCCGGAGGACCCGCTGGTGCGCGCCCGCCAGCGCCCGGCGCGCACGGCCGACAGTGGCACGACCAGAGGCGCCGCCCCGCGACCCGCGCCAGCCCCGCTCCAGGTGGACACCGCAGGGATTGGCCGCCGGGCGCAGCAGCTCACCACCGGCGCCAATCCCGTTGGGGCCTGGTTCCTTTCGACGGACGGACGCACTGTCTACTTCACCAGCCGGGACGACGAGGGTCCAGGTCTCTTTACCATGACGCTCGACGGCCGGGACCGCCGCAAGGTGGCGCCCGGCGCATTTCCCGGCCTCGAGCCCAGCCGTGACCGGCGCCATGTCTTCTACACCCAGGCGGGCACGGGCACCGGCAACGAAGTCCACCGGATGACCCTCCAGAACCAGAAGAAGGAGCGGGTCAACTTTGCCTTCACGATAGCGGTGGACCAACAGGCGGAGTGGCGGCAGATCGTGCTCGAGTCGTGGCGCGTCATGCGCGACCGGTTCTACGATCCCAACATGCACGGGAAGAACTGGACCGCCATCCGGGATCAGTACCTGCCCCTCCTCGAGCATGTCGGCACCTATGAGGACGCCTACGACCTGGCCAACAAGATGATCGGCGAACTCAACGCCTCGCATGTCGGCGTCAGCGGCCCGCCCTCCCGCGCCCAGGAAGCCGGCTACACCTCCCGGTACCTCGGCGTCGAACTCGAGCCCTCGGGCGGGCGGTACCGCATCAGTCACATCTATCGCGACGGACCGGCAGACCACGAGTGGCTCAAGCTGTCGGTGGGCGACTTCGTGCTGGCGATCGACGGGCAGGAGGTCCGGGCGGGGGAAAACTACTGGCACATACTCAATCATGCCCTCAATGAGTATGTGCCGGTCCGGGTGGCCAAGACCGCCGCCGGCCAGGACGCCCGTACGGTGCGGATCCAGTCGGTCACGTCGCTGACCGACATCCGGTACGAGGAGTGGGTGGCGCAGAACCGCGCGTTCGTGGCCAAGGAGTCGGGTGGGCGGATCGCGTATGTCCACATCCGGTCGATGAACCAGCCGTCCCTGGAGCGGTTCGAGGAGGAGGTCAACCGGTACTGGGACGCCGAAGGCATCGTGGTGGACATCCGGTTCAATGGCGGCGGCAATATTGACCAGCAGTTGATCGATATCCTGGAGCGCCGCCCCTACCAGTTCTGGAACAACCGCTGGGGCGCCCGGGAGTGGGGCCGCCGCCCGCGCCAGGCCATCGCCGGCCCCAAGGTGATGCTGATCAATGCCCGGTCCGGATCGGATTCGGAAGTGACCCCCCTGGGGTTCAAGGATCTGGGATTGGGACGGGTGGTCGGCAATCCCACCGCGGCCGCCGTCATCGCCACCGGCAGCTACGCGCTGATCCACGGCGGCAGCATTCGGACACCGGGGTCTCTCGTGGTGCAATGGGATCCGACCAAACCCAACAACTACGGCATCAACCTGGAAAACTACGGCGTGGCGCCAGATGTCTTCGTGGTCAACTCCCCGGCCGATATGCTCCGCGGCTTTGATCGTGAGCTCAAGACCGCGACCGACGAGGCGATGCGGATGCTGAACGCGCAGGTGTGGCAGTACCGGCCGTAGGGGCTAGGGAATGGGGAATGGGGAATGGGGAATGGGGAATCGCCGTGTTGGGATGAATGTGGGGTAGTGGTGATCGTAGTTGGCCATGCCGCCTGGACACCGGAGAACATGTGACGCATGCTGTTGCCGCCCGAACTTGCCGGCGTGTCGTACTGGCCTTCGCGGTGGCCCTTGGCGGGATCCTGGCCGCTGCTCCCGCCAGCGCGCAGGCGCGCGCCACCGCAGTCACCCCGTATTTTCCCGAAGCCGGGAACTGGGAACACCGGACCCCGGCCCAGATGGGAATGGACCCCGCCAAGCTGACGGAGGCGGTGCGATTCATCCAGACGGCGGAAAATCCGCAACCGCGCGACCTGGCCAAGGCCCATTGGCTGAGCTGGGGTCGCGAGCCGATGGATGCGCCGGTGGGGCCGTTCACGACCCGCGGCGGGGTAAGCGGGCTGATCATCAGGAACGGGTACATCGTCGCCGAGTGGGGGGATACCAAGGCGGTGGAGATGACCTTCTCGGTCACCAAGAGCTTTCTCTCCACCACCGTCGGCCTGATGTGGGACCGGGGATACCTCAGGGACCTGGCCCGCCCGGTCGGGGAGATGGTCCGCACCGGCCACTTCGACTCCCCGCACAACCAGAAGATCACCTGGGACCACCTGCTTCGGCAGACCAGCGACTGGGAGGGAACGCTCTGGAGCAAGCCCGACTGGGTGGACCGCCCCGCCCAGGATCTGGCGGCCTCCATGAACCGCCCGCGCGACGAGCCCGGTACGGTCTACAAGTACAACGACGTCCGGGTGAACCTCCTTGCCTTTGCCGCCCTCAACGTCCTGCGGCGCCCGCTGCCGGATCTCCTCCGCGAGAACCTGATGGAACCGATCGGCGCCTCCCCCACCTGGCGCTGGGAAGGGTACACCACCTCCTGGGTGGAGCTGGACGGCCAACGCATCCAATCGATGAGCGGTGGCGGGCACTGGGGCGGCGGGATGTTCATCTCCGCCGAGGACATGGCCAGATTCGGTTATCTGACACTGCGCCAGGGCAGGTGGAAGGAGCGTCAGCTGATCTCGAAGGAGTGGCTGGCCATGGCGGAGACCCCGGGGCCGGCCAACAAGAGCTATGGCTTCATGAACTTCTTCCTGAACACCACGGGAGAGGAGATTCCCGAAGCACCGCGAACCGCCTTCACCCACCGCGGCGCCGGCAACAACATCGTGTATGTGGACCGTGACAACGACCTGCTCATCGTCATGCGCTGGGTCCAGGGGAACGCCATCAACCCGTTCATTGCCCAGGTCTTGGGGACGCTGCCAGCCCGCTGAACACCAGCGGGAGCGGTGTCGAGCCAGGGATCGAGTCCGCTGGCGGGGTCAGATCCGGCTTGCCGTACTTGATTATGAAGATTTCTTCTGACAATCCTGCGCGTCCCTTCATGATGATCGCTTTAGGATTCCCGCCACGACAAACCACGTCATCGCGGCGGCCCATCGGCCTGCCCCCGGTCGCCCAATCATGAAGGAGTTCTGTGATGCGTCTTACCCCCCTGACCGCCTGGACAGCCATCCTGATCCAGGCCTGTACACCTCCAGCAGGAGCTCCCCGCACCGCCGACGACACCCCGGCCGAGTCGATGGAGCGGGTCACCCAGGAGCTGGTGGCGCCACCAATGGTCCCGGTGCACGAGCAGACGGTCTCCGGGCCACCGAAGCTGGTGCAGATCCGGATGGAGATCCAGGAAAAGCTGATGGATATCGGGCCCGACGGCGCCCAGGTCTGGGGCATGACCTTCAACGGCAGCATCCCGGGCCCGCTGATCGTGGTGCACCAGGACGACCAGGTCGAGCTGACCCTGGTCAATCCCGCCACCAACACCCTGATTCACAACATCGACTTCCACGCGGCCACCGGCGCGATGGGTGGCGGCGAGATCTCGATGGTGGCGCCGGGCCAGCAGGTGGTGATGCGGTTCAAGGCCACCCGGACCGGGGTATTTGTGTACCACTGTGCTCCTGGTGGCACCATGATCCCCTTCCACGTCGTGTCGGGGATGAACGGTGCCATCATGGTCCTGCCCCGCGATGGGCTCAAGGATGCCGCCGGCCAGCCGGTCCGCTATGACCGGGCCTACTATATCGGGGAGCAGGATTTCTACCTTCCAAAAGATGCCGACGGTACCTTCCGGAAGTACCCCGTCCCCGGCGCGGCGATCAGTGACATGGCCGCCGTGATGAGGACCCTGACCCCGACGCATGTGGTGTTCAACGGGGCGGTGGGCGCCCTGACGGGGCCGAATGCCCTGACCGCAGCGGTGGGCGAGCGGGTCCTGTTCATCCATTCCCAGGCCAACCGCGACACCCGTCCCCACCTGATCGGCGGCCACGCTGACCTGTTCTGGAACGGCGGCTCGTTCGATGACCGGCCCGCCACCAACCTGGAGACCTGGTTCATTCCCGGTGGTTCCGCCTCGGCGATGCTGTACCAGTTCCTGCAACCAGGCCTGTACGCCTACGTCAATCACAACCTGATCGAGGCGATCCTGCTCGGCGCCGCCGCCCACGTCAACGTGACCGGCGAGTGGGACAACAACCTGATGGAGCAGGTGGCCAAGCCGGGGGCGATTCCGGCGCCCTGATCACCCTTTGCGGGCAACATGAAGCGCCCCGGCTGGCCTCTCCAAGGCCGGTCCGGGGCGCCTCGCCTTCAGGGGAAAGGAGTTGCCGACCTATGGGGTTGCCGAGACCTCCTGCAGGTACGCCAGAATCAGGGACGACTCCGCCGGCGTGGCCAAGCTCACATTCATGCGCTCCATGTTCTGTTCCATCCGCAGGTACACCGCAAGCCAGTCCTGCGGGCCATGCACCATGGGGTCGGGCAGAGCGTGACAGCGGCTGCAAATCGTGCTGAACTCCTCGCGACCCTGTCCGGCGGGGAGGGTGGCCCCGCTGACAGGCAAGGCGTTGTCCTGATACCAGTTGAGCACCAGGACCACTTCACTGATCTCGTTCATCGACCGGTTGATCATCACGAACCGCTGGTCGTCGCGGCTGATGTCATAGGCCCGGTGGTTCGGATCGGTGGCCATGTTTGGCGCCGTGGAGAGCGCCCGGGGTTGCCCGGCGGCCAAGCTCGTTCCCAGTGAGACCTCCGAGACCATCACCTCGCCGCGTCTGGAGCGGAAGAACAACTCCCGGCCGTTGTGGGCCCAGAGTGGCTCATCCGCCCCATCCACCGAGACCGGCACCCGACCGGCACCTGGATCGGCGAACTGCCTGACATACACCTCGTTGCGTCCCGACTCGTCGCTGACATACGCGATCCACTTCCCATCGGGCGAGATGTCCACCCCGAACTCATCGAACACACCGGAGACGAGTTCACGAGGCGTGGCATCCTGACCTGGAGTAGAGGCGAACAGATCCCGGGGTCGCAGCGGCCCGGGCAATGCCGAAATCGGCCACCACCGCCCGCCCGTCGTGCAGCAGGATATTCTCGGACTTGATATCCCGGTGGAACACCCCATGGCGGTGGGCGTAGTCGAGGGCGTCGGCCACTTCGCGGGCAATCCGGATGGCGTCATCGACACCCAGCTGCTTTTCGCGCTGCAGCCGGTCACGCAGGCTCTCGCCCTCGACGAACGGCATCACGCAGAAGACCACCCCGTTCGCCGCGCCGGAGTCGTGCAACGGCAGGATATGGGGGTGCTGCAGGATGGCGGTGGTCTTGATCTCCTGCAGGAACCGGTCGGCACCGAGGATGGCGGACAGCTCCGGACGCGCAGCACCTTGAGGGCCACCGTGCGGTCGTGGCGGACATCGTGGGCCAGGTAAGAGCTCGCCATGCCGCCCTGCCCCACTTCCCGCTCGATCAGGTCGCGGTCGACGAGGGCAGTTGACAGCCGCTGCAGCGAATCGGTCATGGCCAGCCTTGGGAGGAGGTCAGGACACTGCTGCGGCTCGGCGGCAGCTGGAGTATCCCCCATATCCCACGGATGTCCAGGTATAGCACCAATCCCTGATCTTGAAGAGGTACCTGAATGGGTGGCCAGTAGTCGGGCCCAGCAACAGCAGGAACCTGGCCGTCATGCTCTGATCGAACCCCCGGCACCAGGGGGGCCGCGGGGGAAGTCCGTCTGCAGGTACGTGGTGCGGCGAGCAAGCTCTCACCTTGAGGTTTTGCGGATTCTGGCGCCGCCCGGACATAGTCCATACCTTCTTCTGGGTTCCCGGCCCTCCCATCGCCGCCCTCAAGGAAGGTCCTCCATGACGTACCGCACGCTGGCCACCACCGTCCTGCTCGCATGCAGTGTCCCTTCGGTCAAGGCGCAGGCCGGCCCCTCGATTGAACCGTTCATGTCGCCCGCTTCACCCCTGACACTCGTCTCGGCCCAGAAGGTCGATCGGCTGGCCTGGATGGTGTATGACCGGGGTTTGCGCAACGTGTATACCGCTGCAGCTCCGAACTTCACCCCGGTGCGCCTCACCTCCTTCCTCGACGACGATGGCACCGACCTGACCGATGTCAAGATCTCCGACGACGGCGAGACGATCGTCTTCGTGAGGGGCTCGGCGCCCAATCGGTACGGCTGGGTGGCCAATCCTTCCCAGAATCCGGATGGCGAGGAACGCGCCATCTGGGCGGTGCGCTCCAGCGGCGGGCCAGCCTGGCGGGTGGCCGAGGGAGGGGCGCCTGAGCTCTCACCAGACGGGCAGTACGTGGTGTTCGTCAAGGAGGGGCAGATCTACCGGGCCCGGGTGGCGCGCGGTGGGACCGTTTCGGCGATGGATACTGCCGGAGTGCCGTACATCCGTGCCTGGGGACGGAACGGGTCGCCACGCTGGTCGCCCGACGGGAGCAAGATCGCCTTCGTCAGCGACCGGGAGAACCACTCCTTCGTGGCGGTCTTTGACGTGGCCAGCCGGACCATGAAGTACGTATCTCCCAGCGTCGATTGCGATGCCGGGCCGACCTGGTCGCCGGACAGCAAGCGGCTCGCGTTTCATCGCCGACCGGGCACCCCGTTCGGGCGGCAGGCGCAGGTTGGCACCGGCGGCATCGGCAACCCCGGTGGCGCGGCGGCCAACGCCAATGCGCCCCGTCCGCCGGGGAACCCGGCGGGCGGATGCGGGGGCGGTGGCTTTGGCGGCGGGGGTGGGGGCGGTGGTGGAAACACGGGCGCCGTCGCGGGGGCCAACCTGCGCAACCCGGCCGGATTCTTCTCCTCCGCATTCCCCGGTGGCTACACCTTGTCGCTGATGGTGGCCGACGCCGCCACCGGCCTGGCCCGCGAGTTCTGGCACAACGCACCGGACGATCGCGTCTTTACCAGCGCCAACAACATGGTCTGGGCGGGGAACCAGGTCATCTTCCCCGTCACCGTCCCCAATGATGAGTGGGATCGCTGGTACGCCGTGAGCCTGGACGGCGGCGATCCGGTCCCGCTAATCACCACCGATGGCCTGATCGAGAATGCCACCTCGGTGGCGCTCTCGCGTGACGGTGGGGCGACGCTGTTCTATTGCACCAATGCCGCCGACATCGAGCGACGGCACATTTGGATGGTTGCCACAGCCGGAGGCACGCCTCGGCGGATTTCGACTGGCGACGGCATTGAGACCTACCCGCAGCCGCTGGCCTCAGGCCGGCAGGTCGCGGTGATCTACATGGACGCCCGCACCCCGGCATCGATCGCCCTGGTCCCGACCGCAGGTGGCGCACCGCGGACCATCTTCCCCACCCTGGGTCCGGAGTTTCCGACCGCGGCACATGTCGTTCCCGAAATTGTCCACACCAGGGCCGCCGATGGCCTGGATATCAGCAACACCCTCTTCCTGCCCCAGGACCTCCGCGCCGGTGAGCGCCGTCCGGCGATTGTCTTTGTGCATGGCGGGCCGGCGCGCCAGATGCTGCCGGGGTACCACTACATGCAGTTCTATCACTGGTCCTACGCGGTGAACCAGTGGCTGGCCAGCCAGGGCTATGTGGTGCTCTCGATCAACTATCGCAGCGGCATCGGCTATGGGCGCAGCTTCCGGCAGGCACCCAACACCCAGGGGCGCGGCAACTCCGAGTATCAGGATGTGGTGGCGGGAGCCAAGTACCTGCAGGGTCGAGCCGACGTCGATCCGTCGCGGGTCGGGATCTGGGGCCTCTCGTACGGGGGCCTCCTCACCGCCGAGGCGTTGGCGCGGAATTCGGACATCTTCGTGGCAGGGGTGGACCTGGCCGGAGTGCATATGTACGGCAACGTGATCGACTCCACCAACCTCGCCTTCCGCTCCTCGGCGATCGGCGCGATTGACGGCTGGAAGTCGCCGGTGTTCCTGGTGCATGGCGATGATGATCGCAACGTGGACTTTGCCCAGACCGTTGGCCTGGTGCAGCTGCTCAGGGCGCGGGGGATCTACTACGAACTCGAAGTGGTGCCCGACGACCTGCACGAGTCGATGCTGCACCGGACGTGGATCAACACCTTCGACAACATGGGGGCGTTCCTGAAGCGGTTTGTCTGGAACAAGGAGACGCCGCCGAAGATGCCGTAGGAGGGCCTGCCTGGCCCGCGAATGGACACCGAGCCGCAGGGGCCGGAGGTGTCCGGCCCCGTGGAATGGATTTGGAACCGGCGGGGGCGGATTCCAATCAGCTCTACGATTATTCCGCGGGTGAACCCGCGGCTCGGCCAACGGACTGCCGGTAAACCGGCGCGGGTTCCGATGATCGCGTTGCCGCCCGCTCCAGCGGGCCGACGACCGAGACGTGACTGCAGTCGCGGAATATCGATCGATTGCCAACCAACCAGCCGACGCCTCCTCAGCAGGACGACGCGTACCCTGCGGCTCGGAATCGAAGCCGGCGCGACGCACCTTGCGCATGAGAGGGAACGCGTACGCGACTCACCGACCTTCTGTCGCGACGCCTGCCATAGCCTATCGTGGGAGGAGTCGCAACGATATGATCCCCAGTTCTGGGCAGCCTGCCATTTCGCGACACCGTGACGACCCGGTGCCCCCCGGTGCACCGGGGCAGGGCAATGCCGGTTCCTGACATTACCCAGCGACGCACGCCCCCGCCGCCCCGCTCACAGCGTGGGGATCCCGACGCGCTCCACGCGGTGTGCGGCACGAGTCACTGCGGTTATGATTACGCCATGTTCAGCCGCCGACGGCTCCTTCCGTTCCTTGCATCGCTGGTCGTCCTGGGCGCACTCTATGCGGGCTACCGGCAGATCGCGTCACGTCCGCCGCTCGTCGAGGTGACGGAGGCGCGGACCGAGGACGTCGTGCGCGTGCTCGCCGTGACGGGGCGCATCAGGCCACGACTCACGAGCAGGGTGCAGCCGCTGGTCTCGGGAACGGTCCTCACGCTGACGCGTGCCGAAGGCGCAACGGTCCGACGCGGCGACGTGCTGGCGACACTCGATGCGCAGACGTCGCGCGCGGTGATCGAGCAGGCCACCGCGCAGTTGCGGGCGCGACGCACGGAGGCCGAGCAGCTGGCGCGGGACTGTGAGCGCACCCGCCGTCTGGCCGACGCCGGAGGCCTGGCGCAGCGCGAGGCCGAAGCGGCGGAGTCCGAACTCGAGGCGGCCCGCGAATCCGTGCGGCAGCTCGAGGCGCTGTTGCGGGAAGCGGTTTCACGTGCCCGCGACTTCGTGCTCGTCTCGCCGATCGACGGCTACGTCCTCTCGCGCCCGATCGACCCCGGGCAGAACGTCACCCCGCAGACCGTCGTCTACGAGTTGGCCTCGGCCGTCGGCGCGGAGGTCGAGGTGGAGATCGACGAGCAGTTCCTCTCCGAACTGCGCCTTGGACTCGAGGCGACCGTTTCCCCCCTCACCGGGGAACGTCGCCAGTACGCAGCGAGCCTGGTCACCATTGGGCGTCGGGTGAGCGAGTCGAGTGGCGCGGTCCCGGTGCGGCTGGCTTTCGTCGCTGAGGCGCCGCCCCTTCCCGCGGGACTGTCCGTCGATGTGAACCTGATGATCGCGCGGCATCCGGCGGCGACGACGGTGTCGCGAGCCGCGGTCGCCGGACTCGGCGCCGATCCCTATGTCCTGCTGGTGCGGAACGACACGCTGGTGCGCCAGCCGTTGCAGGTGATCGACTGGCCGTCGCCGCGCATCGTGGTGATCCGTGGGGTCGCTGCGGGTGATCGCGTGGTGCTCACGCCCCGCCTCGTCCGCGCGGGCATGACGGTCCGGACCAAGCCCGCTGCCGATGCCTTTTGAATTCACGGTCGCGCTGCGATACCTCCGCAGCGGCCGGTTGCAGTCGGTCCTGATCTTCTCCAGCGTCGCGGTCGGCATCGTCGTGTTTACGTTCATGGCCGCCCTCATCAACGGGCTGGCCGTGACGCTCACCAACGATGTCATCGGCAACCTGGCGCATGTGCGCCTGGAGCCGGCCCCGCGGGTACCGCGCCAGCTGGTCGAGCGCGCCGGGGTGCGCACCCTGCTCGCGATCCAGCGCGGCAACGAGCCGCGTGCCGCGATCGATGGGTGGCGGAGCTTCGTCGAGCTGGCAGAGGGCCTCCCTGGCGTGACCCGGGTCGCCGCATCGGTCTCCGGGGCGGGCTTCACCCAGCGGGGTGAGAAGATCGTGCCGGTCAGCGTCACGGGGTACGAGCCGGGCAAGGAGAGCGAGATGATCGACCTCGCGGCGGGCATCGTGCGTGGCTCATCGGCGCTGGCATCCGGGGAAGTGTTGATCGGGACCACGTTGGCCGAGGAGCTCGGGGTCACCACCGGCCAGCGCCTGCGCATCCGGAGCGACCGTGGTCGGGAGCGCGTGCTGCTGATCCGCGGCGTGTTCGACGTCGGCAACGCCGCCGTCAACGAACGCGCGGCCTTTACCGACCTGGCGACAGCGCAGGGCTTGTTCGAACTCGGCGGCGCGGTCTCGCGCATCGAGGTCAAGCTCACCGATGTCTACTCGGCGCCGACCGTGGCCGCCCGACTACAGGCGCTGACCGGACTCGAGGCGGTGGACTGGATCTCGGAAAACTCCCGGCTCCAGGGCGCCCTGCAGGCGCAGGGCAGCACGGGCGACGTGGTGAAATTCTTTGCGGTCCTCCTCATCATCATTGCGGTCGCCAGCCAGTTGCTGCTCTCCGCGCTCCGCCGCCGCGCCGAGATCGGGATCATGCGCAGCATGGGGGTGTCGCGTGCCTCGGTGACGTCCATCTTCGTCACCCAGGGGTTCCTGATCGGGCTGCTGGGTTCGGCGCTCGGGGCCGGGCTGGGCTACAGCTTCGCCAAGGTCATCGAGGCCGTCACGCTGCGTGCCGACGGCTCGCGGGGACTCCCCGTGGATCCCGCCCTGGGGGAGTATTGGCTGGCCATCGGCATCGCGACGGTGGCGGCTACGCTCGCGGCCGTGCTCCCGGCCCGCATCGCCAGCGGCGTGGATCCCGTCGAGGTCATCCAGCAGTGAGCGACATCGTGCTGCGTGTCTCGGGTCTGACCAAGACCTATCGGGATGGTGACGTCGAGACCCGGGTGCTGAAGGGGATCGATCTCGAATTCCGACGCGGAGAGTTCGTGTCCCTGATGGGCCCCTCGGGGAGCGGCAAGAGCACCTTGCTCACCATCCTCGGGACGTTGCTCAAGCCCACAGCCGGCGAGGTGGAGCTCGTCGGCAACCGGCTCAGTGCGCTCGACGATCACGAGGTCACGCGCTTCCGGAACCAGCACATCGGCTTCGTCTTCCAATTCCATCACCTGCTGCCGGACTTCACGGCGCTGGAGAATGTGATCTTCCCGTCGCTGCCGCGGCGCAGCGCTGAACCCGCCCGTGACCGCGCCCGCGCCATCGAGCTGCTGGATCGCGTCGGGCTCGCCGACCGCGTCGACTTCCGGGTCACCAAACTGTCCGGCGGGCAGAAACAGCGTGTCGCCGTCGCCCGCGCCCTGATGAACGCCCCTGATATCATCCTCGCCGACGAGCCCACGGGAAACCTCGATCGCGCTACAGGCGAACTGGTGCTGGGACTGATGCGCGAGCTCTGTGTCGAGTTGGGGACCTTCTTCCTGATCAGCACGCACGATGAAGCGATCGCCGCGCACAGTGATCGTGTGATCCGGATCCTCGACGGGCGTGTGGAGCCGGACACCCAGGCCGCATAGGCGCCCTGGCGCAGGGCGTGTCACGACGGATCAACGCCCCCCGATCCGGTGATCGCGTTGCAGCCCGCTTCAGCGGGCAGATCGCAGACCCGCGACCCACCAGAGGTCACCGTTCTCGGATGGCCTCTCGGTAATATCGGAACGGCGGGACTCGACCCGTCCGGCCCAAAGCGCCGGCGCCGGCCACAGCCCGGTGAGGGGGGCGAGCAGGGCCAGGGAGGGAAGCACTCGGAAGACGCGTCGCATGGTTGCCTCAACAAAAAGAGGTGGTGGAAAGTTGGGCGGTCGCCTGAGGACTCCAAGGAAGGGGCGCGGGACTGTTACCAAGACAGGATCAAGTGCGTATCTTTCTCACTCGTCACACCCACCCGGGAAACAGATGCCCTTGTCGCCGAGCGACGCCCACCACGCCCAGCGCCGGTGAGCAGCCTGCCACAATCCGATGCCTCCGGAATCCACGACGCCCCGCTCGTCGTGGTGCTGGCGCCCCGCACCGAGACGGCGGACCCCGAGCTCGACTACTACCACGACTACAGCCAGAGTTACCAGGAGTTTGCCCGGGCCTTCGATGCGCTGGGAATGCTGTGGCGCTGGCAGCCGGTCACCACCACAACCTTTCGCCCCATTCTCGACGCCCTGGCACGGGAGCCCATCGCCAGGCCCCCGGTGGTCTTCAACCTCTGCGACGGCGACGATTGCAACGATGTGCCCGGCATCGACGTGATCCACCACCTCGACACGCTTGGCCTGGCCTACACCGGGTCGGATGCCACCTTCTACCGCGGTACCACCTCAAAGATCGGGATGAAGCAGGCGTTTGAGGCGGCCGGCGTGGCGACGGCGCCCTGGGCCGTGATCGGCCACGACCCGATCGACGCCCCCGGCCTTCTGGACCGGCTGGGCGCCCCGCTGATCGTCAAACCCGCGGTGTCGGCCGGCAGCATGGGGATCACGATCAAGTCGGTGGTGAGCACCCCGGAGGATCTCCGGCAGCAGGTCCGCCTCCTCGATGAGGGCTACCGGGGGTGGGACCTGGTCAGCGGGGGCATCCTGGTGGAGCAGTTCATCACCGGCCGGGAGTTCACCACCTTCATCACCGGGTCCGCGGACGATTCCGCCCGGGCCCGGATTTACGCCCCGGTGGAGCGGGACTTCCACCCCAACCTGCCACCCACCGAGCGGTTTCTCTCCTACGACCGACTCTGGCAGGTGCACGAGCGCGAGACGCCGATCGAGGCGGGCGCGGACTTCTGGAAGTATGCGCCAGTCCCCACCGAGCTGGGTGCCCGGATCCAGGCATTGAGCTGGCAGGCGTATGGGGCGGTGGGTGGCTGCGGCTACGGCCGGGTGGACCTCCGGATGGACGAGCGCTCCGAGGAGCTGTTCGTGCTCGAGGTGAACGCCCAGTGCGGGCTGTCGGAGGACGAGAACCACACCTCGATCGGCGCCATCCTCCAGGTGGCGGGATGCACCTTTGCCGAGCTGGTGGGTCACCTCGTGGCAGACGCCGCCACCCGCCGACTGGCCCGGGTCCGGAGCAGCGCGGCATGAAGGTCTGCGTTCTCCAGCCGGACTACTCAACCTCGAGGGTGGACTACCAGAACTACGATCCGCGGCGCGACCTCGCACCGCTGCTGCCCGGGCACCAGGTGGATCATGTCTTCCTCAACAAGCTGACCACTCACCGGCAGCTGCGGCAGCTCTCCGCGCAGGGCTACGACATCTTCGTCAACCTCTGCGAGGGATACCCGGACTGGGAAGTCCCCGGGGTGGACGTCATCGAGGCGCTGGAGCGGCTCTCCCTGCCCTACACCGGGCCAATGCCGGCGCTGTACGACGTCGCCAAGCCGGTGATGAAGTACGTCGCCTGCACGGCCGGAGTGGCCACCCCGGCCCACGCCGTGGTCTCCAGGCTGGATGGCCTGGACCGGGCGGTGGCTGGGCTGCGCTTCCCGCTCTTCGTCAAGCCGTCCCACGCCGGGGACAGCCTGGGAATCCATGCATCGGCCCTGGTGCGCGACGCCGACGCCCTGTCGGGGGCGGTGGGCACCATCATCGAGGAGTTCGGCGAGGCGCTGGTCGAGGAATACGTGGACGGGCCGGAGTTTACCGTCCTGGTACTCGGCGCCGTGGAGCCGGGCAATCGCCCCACCGCGTTGGCCCCCGTGCAGTACATCTTCCCTCCCGGGCCCGCCTTCAAGACCTACGCGCACAAGACTTCCGCGCTGCACCCCGACGCGAACGTGCCGGTCACGGACGCCGCCCTGGCGGACCGGATCCGGGAGGCCGCCGTGCGGATCTTCCACGCCTTTGGCGGGGTGGGCTACGGCCGGCTCGATTTGCGGCAGGGTGCTGACGGCGAGCTCTACTTCCTGGAGATCAACTTCACCTGCTCGGTGTTCTACCAGGACGGCTACGAGGGCTCGGCCGACTTTATCCTGGCCCAGGACGGCCTGGGGCAGGCGGGGTTCCTGCGCCACATCATCGCGGAGGGCATGGCCCGGCATCGCCGCCGAGTGCCGCCCTATGCCATGCGTGGCAATGGCATTGCGGGATATGGGATCTTCGCCACCCGGGCGCTGGCGGCCAGCGAGATCGTGTTCCGGGGAGAGGGGCGGGCGCAGCGGATCGTGACGGCGCGCCATGCCGCCACCTGGGGATCGAAGGAACGATCCGATTTCCGGCGTTACGCCTGGCCGCTCAGCGACCAGGTCTTTGCCATGTGGGATGCCGACCCTACCAGCTGGGCGCCGCAGAACCACTCCTGCGCTGCCAACACCCGCTTTGACGGACTGGACGTGGTGGCCTCGCGGGCAATTGCGGCGGAGGAAGAGCTCACCCTGGACTACGCCACCTTCATGGACGGGGCCGCAGAGCCGTTCGAGTGCCGGTGCGGCGCGGCCACCTGCCGGGGCCGGATCGAGGGGGCGGCGGGGAACAGCGTGACGATGCGAGAGCGGCGGGTGGTGTCGTAGGGGCGCGCCTTTGGCGCGCCCTTTCCGCAGGCAGGCGTCGGCCCGTGCGGCGGGGCGGACCACGGTCCGCCCCTACTCCGCGCGTTTTCCCCGCCCCGTTGAACACGATTCCGGTTGCGGGCGGGCGGACCACGGTCCGCCCCTACTCCGCGCGTTTTCCCCGCCCCGTGGAACACGATTCCGGTTGCCACGCCCCGCGCCCCGGCCCCGATATTGGGCCGTGCCTTGCCAACCCCTTCCCGCCGAGCCGATACTATGGGCATGCCTGCACGGCACTATTACACCGCGGCGGATGTTCTCGCCCTGCCGGAGGACGGCAACCGCTACGAGGTGGTGCACGGGAAGCTCCTCGTGACACCGTCACCTCGGCCTGCCCACCAGCGGGTGCTGAGTCGCCTGATTGACCGCCTTGGCCCCTACCTGGCCCGCCACCCGGTGGGCGAGTGGTTGCCCGGAGGCGACCTGAGCTGGTCGCCGGACTCCCTGGTCGTGCCCGACCTCTTCGTCGTCGACCGCGCCGAGGCCGGTGCCACGCGCTGGGAGGAGGTGAAGACGCTCCTCCTGGTGGTCGAGATCCTGAGCCCCTCCACCGCTGAGCGTGACCGGTTCACCAAGCGTCGGCTGTACCAGGAAGTCGGGATCCCCGTCTACTGGCTGGTGGATGCGGACGCGAAGGTGGTTGAGGTGTGGACCCCTGACTGCCACTTCCCCGTCATGGAGCGGGAGGAAATCCGCTGGCATCCCGAAGGAGCAGCGGAGCCGCTGGTGGTCCAGCTCGCGGAGTTGTTCCGGGCGGTGTAGGGGGGCGGGTCAGCGGGGCGGCGGGGCGGCGGGGCGGCGGGGCCGGGAAGGTACACCCGACTATTGGGGCTGGAGCTTTCGATCCCCGGCTGAAGCCGGGGCTCGGCCAACAGACTGCCGGTAAACCGGCGGGTGTTCCGATGATCGAGTTGCAGCCCGCTTCAGCGGGCAGACGGCCGAGCCGCGACTTCAGTCGCGGATCCAACGCACGAAAGGCCACCCCATGGGGATGGCCCTTCCGCAATATCGGGACGGCGGGATTCGACGCGTCCGGCCCGAAGGGCCGGCATCGGGCGGCGTAGGGGCGCGCAAATGGGCGCGCCCTTTCCGCGA
>Ga0163144_10002312_pt1 | contig 44224 bp, 38 predicted proteins | sample OliLak19BULKMAT1_FD_123175 | JGI IMG/M metagenome (GOLD analysis project Ga0163144, IMG submission 123175) | Freshwater microbial mat bacterial communities from Lake Vanda, McMurdo Dry Valleys, Antarctica - Oligotrophic Lake LV.19.BULKMAT1 | ecosystem: Environmental > Aquatic > Freshwater >...
AAGTCCTCGACCCCACCCATAAGAACAAGACCGCCGACGGAAACAACCGGTTCGCGATCACCCCGGACAACGGGGATGAGAACGGCTGGCCGACCACCCGCTACAACGAGGAAACCGAGGAATTCGACGATGTCGATGTCCACGAGGAACTCGCCGCCTACCTGAAGGACGGGGAAGTGGCCGTGCTCATGGAGATCGGCAACGAGAAGCTGCGATACCTCTGCGGCTACGCCACCGCCGTCAACAGCAAGGGTGAAACCGTCGGCATCACCCTGGAAGGCATCTACGACCTCGCCCTGAAACTCGGCACCAACATCACCCGCGCCGAATACTGAAAACAGTAACCCCGAATCCCCGTGAAAATCACCAGCGCAACCATCACTCCCATGCCCCGGCCTATGCCGGAAGGCATGTTCGATCCCATGCCCGAGGTCATCGCGACCTTCGGGGATGGTTCCAGCAAATCCCTGTTCGCGTTCTACCCGGACGAAGTTTCGTTCCGGGTGTCCGAGTTCGTCGGCCTCACCGAGGAAGAAGCCCACAGCCTCTTCCAAAGCAAGGACACCGCCTACCTCCGCTCATAAACCCCCAATCAACAACCCCCAACCCAACTCAATCCCATGAAAACAACCATCAAGGACAACGTCCTCCACATCGAAATCCCGCTGCACGCGCCGCGTCCGTCTTCCACCGGCAAGACGCTCACGGTAGCCAGCAGCAATGGAAACAAACCCACCGAAGCTACGATCAACGGCCTGCCCGTCATCGTCGGCGTCAACGCCTACATCAAACCCGAAAGGTAAGATTCACCTGTCTAAAGGTCCAAGGTCGGAAAGTCTGAAAGTCACAGGATAGCGCACAGCTCTTCCGACCTTCGACTTTCAGACCTTCGTACATTCAGACTCATCCAAACAACACACATGAACATCCCATCGAACTACATCCGGGAGTCCTCAAAACTCCTCTCCCGCATCCGCTATCCCCGGTCCACGCTGCCTGTATTGACCCATGTCCTCGCCACGCTGGACGCCACCGGCATCACACTGGCGGTCACCGACCTGGACCGCTGGCTCGAAACCCGCATGGACGTTCCTCCAGGCCCGAACGAACCGGAATCGTTCCTCATCCCGCCCGACGCGATGAAGGCCATAAAACAGGCCGACAGGAACACCGACATCAGGATCACCTGCAAGGGGCCGCGCAAACGCCGCGAGCTTCGCCTGGCCATGGTCTGCGGCGGCATATCCGTCGAATCCCGACATCCCACCCTGGACGTCTCGGATCTCCCGTTACGCCCGGTCATGGACGGTAAGGAAATCCGTATTCCCGCCAGAACCATGGACAGCCTGGCGGCAATCGCGGGCTGCGCTTCCAGCGACGCAACCCGCTACGTTCTCAATGGGGTGTTCTTCACCCCGGAGGATGGCGGGAAGCTCGTCGCCACCGATGGCAGGAGACTTGGCTGCGCACCTGCGGAAGTTCCACCAACACCGTTCATCCTGCCTAGCCAGTCGGTGAGTGTGCTGGCGCATCCCGACTTCACCAGCGGCGATGCCCATGTCCGTTTGCAAAAGGTCGAGGAAACGGAATGGATCTCGATCCGCTCCGGCAACCACGTCCTGATATCGAAAATCATCGAAGGGAACTATCCGAACTATAGTCAGGTCATTCCCCGCCACGCGCCGGAACTTGTGACGTTCTCTCCGGACCATCGGACTGCTGTCATCAAGTGGCTTCGTGGACTGGCCGACCACGTATCGGCGGTCAACCTGTCGTGGGAGAAAAAGAATCATCTCACACTCACGCAGCGCTCCGAGTCGGACTCGTCCGCCGTATTGCGCGTGCCTGCGGAAATCGAAGGCAACCCTCCGCCCATCGCGTTCCACCCGGGCTATCTGGCGGACGCCTTGGAAATCGGCGGCACGCTCTGCCTGAGTGATGAGCTGTCACCGGGGATCTGCCGACACCCCAGCGGCAGGTTCTGCGTGGTGATGCCCATGCGGGTCACCATCGCCACGGCTGCGGCAGTGCAGGCCGAGGCCGCCAACGCCGCATGATCACCTCTTTCGGAATGGCCCGCACGAGGTAAGCCCGGTCGCACGACACGCAATAGCGCGTCCGGGGAAACACAGGCCGCCAGCTAGGACAATCACGTCCCGGCTGGCGGCCATTTCTTTTCAACCCATCTCCCAAAGGAGAACCACAAACAACAACCAACCCCATACCAAAATTATGAATCAGACCATCAGCATCACCAGCACATCCCTCCACTGCCGCGAGGGAAATTCAGATAAGGAGTATCACGTCTCTGTCGAACCGGAGGGCGAGGGCTACATCGTGACCTTCGCCTTCGGCCGCCGGGGCACCACCCTGACCACCGGGAGGAAGACGCAGAACATCGTCTCCCTCAAGGAGGCGAACGCCATCCATGACAAGCTCGTAAAGCAGAAGACTGCCAAGGGCTACCGACCCACCGGCGAACAGTCCCGTCCCATCGCCCACGCCAAGGATTCAGGTGAGGACAGCGGCATCCGCTGCCAGCTCCTCAACCCGGTTGAAGAGGCGGAGATCACACGCCTCCTAACCGACGACCGCTACTGCCTCCAGGAGAAAATGGACGGACGCCGCCTCATGGTGCGGAAACGTGGAGACGAAATCACCGGCATCAACCGCCGGGGGCTCGTTGTCTCCGTTCCCGAACCGATCCGCCAGGCAGTCGCCATGCTCCCCGTCGATGTCCTCATTGATGGCGAGGCGGTTGGCGACACCCTCCACGCCTTCGACCTACTCGAAGTGAAAGGCCACGACATCCGCATGCAGGCATACCTGCAGCGATATTCTGGCCTGCTCACCCTGCTGCCACACGACAACCCGTCGCTGCAATGGGTCGGCACCGCCATCCAGCCGGAGGACAAGCTCGCAACCTACGAACAGCTCCGCCGTGACGGGAAGGAGGGCGTTGTCCTCAAGAGGATCGACGCACCCTTCAGCCCAGGCCGCCCCAACTCAGGCGGCAGCCAGCTGAAGTTCAAGTTCGTCGAGACCGCGTCGTTCGTCGTCACCGGGATCAACCGGGCGAGGAGCGTCACCCTCGGGCTCTACGGCACCGGGAAGGGATCACAGACCCTGCTACCCGCAGGCAACGTCACCATCCCGCCGAACCAAGACATCCCGCAGATCGGCTCCGTGGTAGAAGTCCGTTTCCTCTACGCCTACAGGGAAAGCGGCTCCATCTACCAGCCTGTCTATCTCGGAGAACGCGACGACATCCCGGACACCGAATGCACCACCGGCCAGCTAAAATACAAATCCGAACCCATCGCCGCATGAAGCCACCCGCCACGGATTCGTCCGTGGCGGGACCGGCTTTTTTTTGCTCGAAGATGAATTTCGGACGCGACGAGGGCAGGCACAAATTTTGGTGGAAGGGGACAGCGGGCGGGACTGCTCTCGCAGTCCCGCCCTGGCACATCACTTTGGGATATTCTCTCCCTCCTCTTTCTCGCTTTCGAAGCGGAACCGGAGCTTGCCGCCGGCAAGGCCACGCTCACTGAGGAGCGTGAAGTGCCGGTTGCGCTCCGCCAACCAGTGGCGTAGTTCGCTTTCGCCGAGCAACCGGGGTTTGCCGTTCAGCGCCCGAACCTCCGAAAGCTCGGCACTCAACTCGGCAAGCCGAGCTTTTTCCTCGCGGCTGACCGCGCTTTCCGCTCCGAACAGCCTACCCGAGGGAGCGGCCAGACCCAATGCGAGCCGTGGCTTCCACCGCAGCACCGTAAGGGGCGAAGTGCCTCCCGAGGGAATCGGCAGGTCGACCTCTACGGTCACCTCACCGAATCGGTAGGCGACGTGGACCGAGAGGTCGTCTGTCGTCTTACCGGACCAGGCATCCAGGATCACCTCTCGGCTTTCCTTCCATACCGGCCCTCCCTCGTAGAGTCCTACGACCGTCTCCTCCTGGCGGGTTAGCCGTTTGAAGTTACGGATTACCAATTCATCACCGGGGCTCTTCACCCCGAGCAGGGTATTGTTTGTTTTCATATACGTTCTTCGTTTTGTTACCTCGGATCGCCGGGAGAAACGGACATAGTCCTCCCGTGGGATCCGATGGTGTCGATGAACGCCCTGAGAAAATCCTCAGGTGGCGGGGCGGAGCTTTCGCTCTAGGTTGAAATTACGCGCTGCACAGGGAGATAGACGCAGACCGGACAAAACTATTCAACCGAAATCGAAAATCCGTCGCATGTGAATAGCATTACTCCTCGATCGTCATCACGCCGGGAATCTCGACGGGCAGCTTTATCCCAGATTCCATGGATGCGCACCCATACAAGAACGATCCGTTCTCGCATGTTTCGAAGATCGGATGCCCTCCGAATTCCACCTCGGGCACCTCGACATGGAACCCGTCCATCTCCCAGATGCTGTCGACCACTTCTCCCGCCTCTACCGTGAAATACTGCCTGCCGGTGATGACATTTCCCGGGACACCGTTGGCATCGGTTTTCCCCGTAAAATGAATGAAACAGATCCCGACGAAGCGGATCTTGGTATGTGCGGTGATCTTCACAGAGACAGGATGGATAGCAACCAGTTTGAATGGAAGCAACGAATCGGAGTGATGTGAAAATGGAATCTAGGGCTCCGGTGGCCCGGGTATGATGCTAACCGCATCGCGCCAGAAATCCAGAGGGCGCTTCCAATCGCCACTCCCGCAGCGGCTGTCGATCCTGAGTGTCTCATGCAAGGCCAATGCCTGTGGGACGAACCCGCAGAGCATGGATGACCTCAGGATTCTCGTCACCCTCATCGCGTTGTGGTTCTCGGGCCGCAACCACTTCGGTGCGAGTTGCCCCCAGAGTGACGTTTGGACAATGATCCCGTCAGCATTTTCGAAATACCCGAAGAAATCCAACATCCTGTCAAGTGAGATCCGGTAATTCCCGCGGATAACAGGATCGTGGTGGAACTGGAACCTGTCCTCCTCGGTCAGAATCGGGGCATCAGGGTTGAAGGCGCTGCGCATCGCCAGAGGGAAAAGCCACTGGATGAAGTCGTGGGTGCTTTCCAGTTGGTGGAAGTAAAATGCATGGATTTCCTTGATCCTGCGTCCCGCATAATCTGTTCCGGCGCCCCGGTAGAATTTGACCAAAGGTGATGCTGCGCTCATTTCCATTATTTTTCGGGATCGGAGAACGACTTCATAAGTTCCTCGCGAAAAGCCTCCAACACCCCCACTGACCACTCCCTATTTTCATCGCTCGGATCGAGATGCTTCCACATGTCCAGACGCTCCTTGAACCAGATGAGGAATTTCCGAGACACCCCCCGGAGGGAAAAGAACCATTCGTCGATCTGCATGACGCTATCGCCGATCACGATCTTCTGCGGGACAGGCAGGAACGGCAGATCGTCCGGCGATAGGATGGCGCTGCCGTCCGGCCTCCTTCCGATCACGGGCTTTTTGCCGCTGTTTTCGTCTTGTTTGCTCATGCTCCGGATTGTTGGCTGCGGTCATCGGGGCTGGCTCCGTTGTGGCGGTTCGAGAACAGCTCAGGATGATTGAGAAGACCGTCTGTCAAACGTTTTGCGACGTCGGGCTGCAGGAATTCCTTCAGCCCGATTTCCAGGATCAGCGGGTTGGGGGCTGCACACGGCCGGATCCCCAAGAGGGTCTCTGCGGCATCCTCCACGATCTTACCCTCACTGTATCCCTCCCGGTGCATTCCCTGAACGAGGAGAACCAATGCCACCGCCGTGCTGCGGGAAACTCCAGCCCAGCAATGGATCAGCAGCGGCCCCTGCCCCGTCCCTTCCGCGAAAAGCAGGATCTCCCTCAAATGCCTTTCGGAGGGTGCGTGGGTCAGCTCGCTTTCTTCCATCCCGTCCGTTCCCATCACGTCATAGCAGATCGTGCTATGGGAAGATGCGAACCTCGAGAAATCAGGCCTCGGGCGCGAAGGCTCCCGCAAGGAGATCACGTTCCAGAAATCCGGGTCGCTTTTCGAGAACATGGGGAGGTCGATTTGGGCGCACACATTGAGATGACGGTTGAGGACTGGGATGATCATTTCGGTTGGGTTTCCGGGTTCAGACGTATCGGCTCAACTTTTATTCAATCAAAGCTGCACGGAGCAGCCATTGCGCGAAGGGAAAGGGTAAGTCCGTCTTAGATGGAATGTTAAACTGGCAGGTTGGCAATTCAGATTTTCGATTGACGAACGATTCGATAATCGGCAGAAAAAGCACGCTACCAAAAAAATCATGAAACTAGAAACTGGAACACTGCTTGATATTGATGACTGCCCGCCCTTCGGCCCCGACGACGAAGCCTGCTTCACCGAGATACGTGAAGTCCTTTCCAAACATGGAAAGCTCCACCGCTTCGGCATGACCCTGCTTCACGGGCATTTCGAGATAGGTGAGGACGAGATCCTCCTTGAAACTTGCGATCCATTAAGCCGCACCCTCACGATCCGTCCGGAACCGGTTGCTGCCCATCCCCCGGGTCAACATCGCGAGACCAACTGGCGGCTCGATACCATGGGTTCCGTCCAGTCCTGCATGCAGATCTGCAAGGTGAATAACGACACCAACCGGCATGTTGGAAAGGATCACCTCTGATCCTGGCCATCATGGAGAATCCGACGCCGATACCTATCCCAGCCGCCATAAAACCACAAACCAACGCGCAGGTCTGAATTCTCATTGCCGGACTGGCCATTGCTTTGCCTTGATAGGGATATGCGATCAATACCTGCATTTCGATGAGCGAGAAGTGTTGAATCGTCTTGCCGCCGCGAGCTGCTGTGTTCAAAAAGTCCATCAGTATGGCGAAAGTTCGGAAATGTACGGATTGCGGAAGTCCCTCCGATGGCTCTTCCGATACTTGCGTGGCCTGCGCAGGCTCGAACTGGATCGAGGAGGCACCGGCGGTGAAGCTCCACAAGGCACCGGCAGCCCGGCGGGCAAAGCCCACTCCTGTACCGGCAGCAGCACCGGCCATACCACTCCGGGCCGCGGCAACCCCGTATTCCCCGCCCCCAAAGCTCGGGATCGACAAGTCCATCGGCTTCAAGGCGACCGCATGGGCACTTGCGGTCGGTTTGCCCGTTTCCTGGCTGTGCCGCTGGGCCATAGCCGGTATCCTCTACCTCGGGCGGGCAATTTACGACGCTGGTACACCCGGGCGCTCCTCCTGGCTGTGGATCGAGATCACCTCAGTCATCGCAGGCCTATTCGCCTACCTTCTGATCTGCCGCATCCAGACCGGCGAGGCGGCGGAATCCGCCGCAGGCCTCGCCGGTCGCCACTCATCGGACGTCAAGGCGGATGCCCCTTGGCCTTTCGGCAGACTGGCGTTAGTGCTGTGGGGGACGTTTTTTTTCCTGAATCTCAGTGCCCACACTCCCGGGTGGATCGAGGAGAGTGACCGGCGCGAGCGGCACGATGCCGCCGTGGAGGAGGCTGAAATGCTGGAACCCCTTGTGGTCGGAAACAACGCGGAGGCCGACAGGGCATTGGAACTTTATGAAGGTGTCCTCCGGGAAAACCCACGACATAACGGCGCACTCATGGGCAGGACGCGGATCGTCAATATTTTTATCGAAGAGGCCGACCGCCTTTACCAGGACGGCAACATGCCGCAGGCAGAAATGATCTACCAGCGCCTCTCCGAAACCGGAAATCATGCGCAGCTTGTGGAAACCATGCGCGGCAGGCATTATCGACTGCTCATAATCAATGCAAATACGGACTGGTCCCAAGACATCGAGATCGGCGACAGGTTCGTGGAGATTGTGGCGGACGGCCCGATCAAGATCGGCTCCACGGACGGCGAATCCCTCAATTTCATGTCCAAGGGCAGCAGCAACCTGGACGCCGAGGTCACCTCCATCCGCATCCGCTCCCTGAACGACACATGCGAAGCCCGCGTCTATATCGCCAATCGAACCATCCCGGTGCAGACGGGCGATACCCTGCACCTGCGGAAGACGCGCAAGACGTTCTTCAATACAATACGCAGCGCAAACATGAGGATCACCATCGCCACGATAGGCTCTGGCAACCAGAGCCCGACCACGTGGCGGAACCAGACCGCACCGCCCGCCCGGGCTATCCCTGCCCTCGACCCTGGGCAACCCATCCGCAACACCGGGACTTTCGTGGCTCGCTACCGTGCGCGCATTTCCTCACGCGACAAGTTCACATCCAAAGGCCGGGATCTAACGAAAGTAGAGAACATCAAGTTGCAGGATTTCCTCCAACAGGACCGCTACAATTTTCATACCAGAGGGATGCATGACAGGGGAGACGAATCCGACGGGATAGGAAGGCAGCGCGGATACAAAGCGATCGCAAGCCATCTGGGAAAATCCCTGGCGGATCCCGCACAGAACCTATACCTGCGGAATATTCTCGACTCCGAACCACTGTTTGAAATAACCATATTCCAGAATTTGATCAGCGTGCGTTTGATTGAACGCTGATACGCACACAACCCCAATTACGATATGAGCGCCCCCACCCCACAACAGTCCGCCAAAGGTGTCGCGGACATCGTGTTCCTTGTCGATTGCACAGGCAGCATGCAGCACTGCATCGACAAGCTGAAGGCCACGATACGGCTCTTCTTTTCGCGCCTTGCTGAGCCTGGGGTCAACAGCCCTTCGCCCGTCCGTGACTGGAGGGCGGCGATGGTCGGCTTCCGCGACATCAACCACGACGGCAAGGACTGGCTGGAGTTCAACCCTTTCACCGGCGACGCCGCACAGGTCGAGGCACAGGTCGATTCGCTGGTGGCGCGGGGAGGGGGCGATACCCCGGAATCTTTCCTCGACGGTCTGTATGAGGTCGCCAACAGGGGGGAGGCCGAACGCGGAGCTAACCCGGATTCCCGGCTTTGGAGGCACCGCAACGATGCCACCCGCGTGGTGATCTTTTTCACGGACGCGGTTTTCCATGAGACGATGGGCACCCAGGGAGCCGCCGGCGGAGGCGTGGGCGATGTGATAACTCTGTTGCAGACCAAGCGCATCATCCTCTTCGGATTCTGTCCGGAATGGGCAGGCTATGAAACGCTGGCGGAATACGACCGCTCCGAGATCGAGTTCATCGGAACGCCCGACAACGCCGACGATGAACTGGAAAAGCTCACCGGCGACCACGAACGCTTCACCGAGCTCCTGATGCAGCTGGCCAAGAGCGTCTCGCAATCCGCAGCGGTCGCACTCTGACGAACTTCAGACAACGAACACACCATGGCAGCGAAATTCAAGGAAGGCGACAATGCGGGTGGGTTCATCGTCGAGAAGCACATCACCTCTGGAAATTACGCGATCAGCTATCTTGCGCGGGATGCGGCGGGCACGAAGGTTTTCCTGAAACAATACAAGAAACCCTCTTCCACCTCAGGTTGGCTTGACGGTTTCATCTCCTACCAGACCACCCTCCACGATAGGATCTCCGCCGATCCGTTGCTAAACAGTTTCTGCGTCCCGATGTTGGAGGTTTTCCCCACCCACCGGGGTCTTTGTCAGACGTTCCAGTTCATTGAGGGGGGATTCGACCTTCAATCCTGCATCGAGAGGAAATCGGAGTTCGACTGGGCTACCCGCCTGATCTTCGCCAAGGTGATGCTCGCCGCCCTCGACAGGCTTCACAAGGCTTCCATCGTCCACACCGACCTCAAGCCTCCCAATCTGATGATACTCCCGGATCCGTCGATCAAGATGGGATACAAGCTGCGGTTGATCGACATGGATTTCTCCGTCTTGACAGATAGGAAGGCTCCATGGGACGGCTTCGAAGGCTACGTCTCATCGCCCGGCTATTCATCCCCGGAGCATATCCGGGGTGAAATCCCGGTTACCGCGTCGGATGTGTTCACTTGCGGGATCATCCTCAGCGAGCTGCTTGGAGACGGACATCCCCTTAGGGAGCTGGACGCGACGGAAACGGATCTGGCAATCTCGCGTTGCAAGGGCTTCCGTCCTGCGAGACTGGAGCGAGACGTGCCGGGCGGACTTCCGAAGGCAGAGATCGAGGCGGAGATCCAGCGCTGCTTTTCCAGCGCACCCGATGACCGACCCACCTGTGCGGATCTCCTGGCAGCTTTCACCTCTGCAACCAAGGCACCCGTGCCGAAAGCTCCCCCCGCCTCAAAGCCGACGGCTCCGGATGCCTCTAACAGTCTGGTTCTGGAAAACGGCTCAGGGGCAAATATCGCCATCAACATCACTTCGGAACTGGGGCGCAGGAATTTCGCCTCCTGGGGGGAGGACTCCAAATACCTGAGTTCCCCCCAGTTCCGCATCATTGCCGGGAAGCCCGGTGTCTGGAGGGTCTCACACTGCCCGGAAGCCACCAACGCGACCCTGCTTAACGGCAAGGAGCTTAGCGCCAGCATGGATCTGAAAAACGGTATGGTGCTTTCCGTCGGCAATCCGGCCAAAGGTATCGACAAGTTCCCGATCACCGTCCGTATCCCATGAGCGGGGAATGGCCAACCGATGTCGTGGAAGCCCTTGAAAAGGTTCGCGGCGGGGCCGAATCCGTGCTCAGGCATGCTACTGAAGATCTGGGGGCGGGCGGCCATTGTGGCTTCCGCCACCTCAGCCCCGCCTCTCCGCCCGTCGTGATCGAGGATGGGGCGGCTTCCGAAAACTGTTTCTACATAGGCGATGTGCATGGCGACTTCCTGGCGCTGCATACACTGCTGGTTGAGGCGTCTCGCAGCGATCCGGAAGCGGAGATTGTTTTCCTTGGAGACCTCACCGATCGCGGGCCTCATTCCTTCGAGTGCCTCGCACTCATCCTGTCCGCAGCGAAGGAACGGCCTGGCACGATCACCTGGATTGCTGGCAACCACGACCTGGGGATCACGTGCAATCCTGACAACGGTGAATACAAAGCGGACACCCAGCCCTCCGAATTCATAGATTGGCTGAACGGTGGCGCTGCAGATCCGGCGATCCGGGCGCTTGCCGGGGAGTTCATGATGAAACTCCCTCCGTTGCTGCCCCGCGCCCTCCTGAAGGCCGATGGTCTGCTGGTGACCCACGGAGGCTTTCCCCTCGTGGATCTGCACGCATCGCTGGACGGAATCAACGCCCTTTACGACGATGTCTGCCTCACAGATTTCACATGGACCCGGCTCAGCCGCCACAAGAAGAAACTTCCAAACCGCGTCCACCGCGGCTGTTCTTTCGGCCATACCGATCTCGGAGCTTTCTGTGAAACTGTTTCCGGATTCTTCCCGGTGAGGCGTATGCTGCGCGGCCATGACCATGTCCAGGGAGGGATGGCCTTCCATGAAACCTATCAGACCCATCCGACCCTGACCTTGAACGGCTTCGGATTCGATCCCGTCAACGGATATGCCGAAGGGGCCGCCTACCGGGAACACCTGCTGCTCGGCAGGCACCGCGAGGATTCCCTCCCGTTGGTCATACACGTCCCGTCCGGAATCCGCCCCATCCCTTCCGGGCCAGCGCCCGCCACAAGCCGACCAACAACTGAACCATAGAAACCATGCCCACCGCACAAGTAGATATCGTATTCGTCATCGACGCCAGCTACAGCATGGCACCATGCATCGAGGGTCTTTGCAAGCACCTCGGGAGCATGCTCGCACCCATGCGCCAGATGAATGTCCCGGTGCGCTTCGGGCTCGTCACCCATCAGGTTCCCAGCGGGCCAGTCCCGAAGATCGCCACCCTGTCAGGCAATCACCGGTCTATCTACCATGGGGATGGAAACGGTTTGTTCACCGATCGCCCGGCGACCATGATCGAACATTTCGGCAGGATCGAACCCGGCTCCGACGAACGCAATCTGGCCGCCTTGGATTGCGCCCTCGATTTCCCGTTCGGCCCCATTGAATCGACGATCCGTGTCGTCGCCATGTTTTCCGACGAGGCTATCGAAACCGGCAGCCATCCGGACTCCGATCTCCAGCACCTGCCCGAGCTGATTAGCAAGATCCAGGCAAGGGGTGTCAGGCTGTATGGAGCAGTCCCCGAATCCACGGGATTCGAGCGTCTTGCAGAAGTGGACGGATCCGAGTTCGAGTTCATCGATGCATACAGCGCAGACCGCAATTCAAGCTTCGACCAGATCGACTTCGGGAACCTTCTCGGCCAAATGGGCAAGAGTATCAGCGCTTCGAAAGCGCAGGGCAGCGAAAGGCCTTACAAAAGGGCGCTGTTTGGGCAGGACAACTGGTAGTGGGCGGTCATCCATCCACAAACCGGAAGCGGCGGTTGCTCCAAGCCTTCTGGAGAATTGTTCCACTAGGAGTCTTTCCTGAGAAATGCTACCGTGCAAACTGTTCCGGCAGCGAGACCTGCCAGTGGCAGAATTACGATCACGAATGCCCCTTGCCAAGCGACATCATGATCACGGTGAACTGTCAGATATCGGGCCGATGTGGGATTCGCCGTCCCCCCCTTACCGTCGGTAGATGCGTTGCCCGAAGCACCATCCGTTTCCCTCAAATCCTCTTGGGTGGAGTAAGGCAGACAGTGAGCGTCCTGCACATAATCCCACTTGCCTGTTCCCAGAGAGCATATTTTCCAGATAGCGGCCCAAATTAGGAACAAAATAATTACCGAGCCAACAAAGCGCCAGAATGCTTTCGCTGCAGTGGAAAATACGGAATTCGACATGGTAATTTAACGGCGTGATATTTTTGAATACAGGAGGGAAATTAGCAGGCCAAGATGGAGAAAGCCAGCCAAAGAAGCGAAAATGCTCATTCCCACCAGCCAGAGCGGGTCATTCGGGTCTGCGGGCGGCGATCCTAGAAACGAAAAGATCGCCTGCTTTGTGGCAGTCATGGGATGCTCCGCTCCGTCTGTTATGGATGCCTCCGCGTGGCGGCTGATCCAATTGAATATTCCGATCAACGCCAATATCCACGCCACGATAGCCAGCGCCACGCGACTCAGGGAGCCCAGCATGAATTCAATGTAGGCACGTACCGGCCAGAAGCCCCATGCCAATGGGTTCCATCGGTTTTTTTTCATCCAGAGCCAACGATGCAGAATGGTTATCCGCCGGCGGCATGCCTCCTCCTCATCGAATTCCTCGTTCTCCCCGAAAATCGATTTAACCCGGCTGACAATCGCAATTTCACCGTTCAAGACGGCACCTTCCCGGGCACGTATGCCATACCATTGTCCCAGCAATCTCATCTCCCGCCGGATCTCCGCAAAGCGCTCCTCCAGTTCGATGCCGTGCTGCACCCCTCCCGATTGACACTCTGCCAGCACCTCGAAGCGGTGTTTGAGTTCCACTGCAAGTCGGGCGGTTCCCGGGGTCTTAGGCCCGAGTAGTTCGAGGGCGGATATGGACAACACCGCTCCCCGCACCGCATCCCGGACATCCAGCGCCTCGGGACAGAGCCGCTGAGCCCGACCGAGAAGATGATCGACCACAAGGAGCAGCAGACCGGGAGCACTGTGACCTTCTCCGCTCTCCGTTCCTGCGCTGTGCTTGTGGTAGGGCCAAAAGAAACCTTTAGCCAGTCCCCGATAAGCCCTTCGGGTTTCCGTATCCTCATCTTTAAGGGATCGCGCCAAGCCGGTGTCCCTCCACAGACCGAAGATCCCGGGGATGGGCTTTGCTACCTCACTACCTCCACGGCCTTGGTTCCGTAGCTCTCGCCGGTAAGCCCGGTTCGCCGCGACATTCTCATCCCCTTGGCTGCGCCCAAGACCGGAGGTAATGAAGTGCCGGGTGGAGCCATCCTGCCCGCGATCCAGACCTGGCCACTTTTCCTTCCTATCTACCAGGCTGGCCAAATGCACCTTTTCTTCTTTGTCCGGAAATCCGAGATAAAAATCCTCCAGCGTCAGGCTGCATGGACCGAGCTTCCAGCGTCCTTCTTTCTTCCCGAAGAGGCGTTTCCCCAAGGTATAGGAACTGACAGGGAAACAACGATACCCGTGCCGATACGCCGTATACCCGTGGAGTTGGGCATAGGCCGCTTCATCGTCGATCGCCGCCGCCCAATGATTCCGCTGGGGAATCCACGGGGCGACCTTCCCGCCGTTGTGCTGCGCGGCCTTTCGCCGCACCCATGCCCGGAGACCGCTCCCATCAAAAAGCGGATCCCACCCGACATCGAATAGTGAGCTCAGGCTGTGCCTCCCCTCAACCATTTTCCACCTATTCTTCTCGTCTTCGCCTTCCATCTCCATGCCTGAGACCACCCCAAATACCCAACGGACCTCGGGAAACGCCAGAATGAGCAAGCTGATCAACCGGTTCCATCCCGATGGCGAGGCAACCGGATTCAAGTCCATGGGCAGCACAGCGTCCACGATCACAATCGGTTCGGTTCCCGCTTTGACGACCTGTTCGACCCACCCGGAAAGATGCCAGGAAATCTCCAGGAATCTGGACTTCAGGGCGATGGCGTCCGGTGGAGCCTCGCGGGCATGTAAGACCCTTTCATCCTCGATCCCATCATCCGGATTCCTTGCTAGCTTCTTTTCCCCAAGCAGCTCCAGCCAAGCGCCCAGGGCTCCGGCGGTCACTTCGGTTTGGGCGAGGATTAAATAACGCATTGGGAGTTTTTAGGAAAGAAGTTGGGAATGAGATCAGGAATTTGAACGAACCCTTGCCTTTGCGCCCGCTGATTTCGGGCGCAGGCGGACGGAGTTCTGGAAGGCTTCCTTCAGATCGCCTTCGAGTTCGTGCTCAAGCGGGCCGAGCAGGCGTTTGAAGAGATCGGCAGCTTTGGCAGCGGTGAGGGTAGGATCTCCGGTGGCAAGTTTCGCGGCTGGGTGTATCTGAACAATACCCTCCGGTTGATCCGGAGTGCGGCGCTTAGTGGCTTCAAGGGCGGCACCCAGTAGCCGCGCCAGTAGGCGGGCCTGTTCGAGCTGGAGTTCCGGCATACGTCCGGCCCAGTCGCTGACCTGCGTCGGCTCGAATGCGGTATCCTGCATTCGTTGTATTAGATTGGGCAGCCGCTCTCCCTCGGACTTCCCAGCCAGAGGGCGGCTCAAGGAGCGCTGAACCACATCCTTCGACTTTCGACCTTCGACCTTCGCCTCGATTCTTACATGCTCCGCGACCAGATATTCCACATCGGGATGGCGGGTCACGGCATCGAAGATCACGCCGCGCAATTCACGAATGTTGCCGGGCCAGTCGTGTGACATGAGGCGTTCCATGGCTTCGGGTGTGACTTGCCGGGCGCGGATACCGGAACGCTGGGCCTCGGCTTCGCGGACAAATTTTTCAACCAGCAGCGGAATGTCGTCCGTTCGCTCACGTAGCGGAGGTAGCCAGATCGTGCCGCCGGTGCGCAGGCGGTCCATCAACTCAGGCCGGAAGAAAAGGTCAGGATCTTCCAGGTCGGCATTGGTTGCGGAGAGGAAACGAACATCGACAGGCAGGCTTTCACGACTTCCCACCCGCGTAATCTGCCTTTCCTGCAAGACCCGCATCAGGGCGGCTTGCACTTCTGGCGGCATGTCGCCGATTTCGTCAAAGAACAGGTCGCCGCCCTTGGCCATCTCGATCAGGCCCACCTTCCCATCCACACCGGTGCTGGTCCGGGGTTGGATGCCGAACAGTTCCGAAGCGAACAGATTCGGGGTGAAGACCCCGCTATTGACCGTCACAAAGGCTTGCTTCCGCCCATCTGCATCATTCGGGATTCCGAGTTCCACATTCCGCGATTCACAACAACGGTGAAGGTAGCGGGCGAGAAGTTCCTTACCGGTTCCACGTTCGCCGCGGATGAAGACATTTTCCCGGTGTCCAGAGGCGCGACGGGCTTCACGCAGGGCGAGAAGAAGGGGCAACGACTGTCCAACCACATCACCTTTGGGATCAGGAAGAAGTCCATGGTTCCAGAGCGCCTGTTCGAGCAACTCCGGCCCGTCGAGCGCACTGCGGTCAATGAAACCCAAGGCACCGCGCTGGCTGAACTCCAAGCTCACTTCTCCACGCGGCTTGCTGGAAAGGATGAAGATCGGCAACTCGGGAAACTCGCGGTGAATCGCATCGAGCAGGGTGAGGCCGAAATACGAACGCGGATCGTCGTCGCCGGGGCATCCCTCGGGCATGCCCGGCGTGCGACGGTGGCTTTCCTCCGTGACCCACCCGGTGTAGAAACATAGGTCGATCAGTATCATCGACCAGCGGGGAGGCGGAGTCTTTGGAGGGCGGCCGCGCTTCTTCATGCAGGCTTCGGGCCACCCCTTACGGACAGCCTCCAACGCAATTTCGAGGTCATTCTCCACCCTGTCGCCCGACCCTGAGCATGCTGGGGACTGAGCGCGACAGAAGACGGACTCGGCGGTGGGCCGGATGACCTTTTGCTTGCTGGCCTTGGCAGAAGTGTCCCCGGTGGCGTCCACCCACAGGAAATGAGCGCAAAGGTTCTCCCTGTCCACATTGGAACCGTCCAGCGAGCAACGTCCGAAGAGATCATCGTGGATGAGAATTCTTGGTGTCATAAACGACTAGGGAGTGATAAGAGACTTAGACTAGAAATTGCGTCAGCCAGTCGTCTCGCCTTGTCGATCAGACGCTGAATATTTGCTGTCGAAAGTTCCTTCGCAGCATGTATTTCCTTATCAAGAACGTCCAATGTTTCAGTTGCCAATCTCCCTTTAATCTCGGGCTTCTCTTCCTCTTGCCGGCGAATGAAGGAAACGACTGCGGCGTAATCCGCCTCTGCATCAGATTCCACTTGAGCAGACATACTGGAATAGCTGGCGTGGTGCCTGATGAGTTCAACAGCTTCGCGGAATCTCTCGGGCCACTCAGCAAGCAGATTTTTGAGCACATCGAGACCGGTGTCATCCAAAACGGCTCCCGAAAGGATTCTTTGGGCACGATACAAGGTGACAATTAACCGATTCTTCAACCAACCATGATTGAAGTCAGAGCGAGCACGGTTCCATTCCAAAGGTCTCATAAAGATTTAAGATAATCGCGAACAGCGCTAAAGCAGGAGATGGTGTCAGCCAGATCCATCTCAAAATCTGGGTTGGGCTCCGAAATCGTGTTCATAAATTTTTTCAAAACACTTCCTATGGCTGGGTGACTAGAAAAGTTTTCAACTCCCAATTCGGCGCTTAATTCCTCCCGGAGTTCAGCAAGGTCTAAAGCGCATTTTTCACTTTTCTCAGAAATACCTAGATGACGCCAAACTGAGCGCAAATGCGTAAAATCCTTGGGCGGTGCCGGGAGGGCTGCATCAATTTGCAACGCCGCCCGAGCATCATTTCGAGATTTAGCATCATCTGCTGCGCTGGCCCATGCACAAAGCAAGGCGCCCAGTGTCGTCTCGATTGCCCGGAGTCGGTGCGGAATGCGAAAGGAGATAAAACCGGCCAGCTTGGTTGGAACAGTAACTCCCATCCTCAAACGCTCGACAGCATCATCTTGGAGTAATGTGTCCAATAGCAATTTCATGTCAGTCGCCTCTTCTGTATCTCTCAACTGAGAAGTCTTGCGCAGGTAACGTAGACAAAGTGGCTTTGAGTTTTCCAACGGTGTTGGATGAAAACCCTCACTCGAAAACCGCAGGAGGATCTTGTTCGGTGCTACTTTCGCAACAAGACTTAGCCATTGTTGTTCGCGAATGTGGACAAAGGCAATTTTCCAAGTCTCGTCCTCAATCAACCACTTTGCGGCGCCAACATCATCGGATAGGTCGACGGCAATTTGTTGAAACCCAGCAGCCTTGGCAGATTTCAAAAGTTGCGTGCCGTCATGATCGAACACCACACATTTGTTTTGTGGCACAATCGTTGTGTCGGTTTGCGTGTTCATTACCAGTGAATATTTATGCAGTAAGGACCGAAACTGATGCCCGCGACGACGCGTCCCGGGCCATCAAAAACCTTCAACAACTGCTTTTTGCCTTCAGTGAGTTGCCTCTTTTCCTGGTTGCCAGAATCCTCTTTGAACTTAATTCCTCGGACACGCGCATTCAGCACATCCCACAATGCTGGGCACACGCCGCCTTTATTGCTTGGCTCAGGGGCTATTTGTGCCGGAAAGTCTTCGATTTTTGCGTTCCATCGTTTAGCAATTTTCCATTTGAACTCTTCGCGCCTTCTCAGCGGAATTGAAATACGATTGGGACCAGAAGTCGCACCGTGGAGGGAAATCGAAGTTGTCCTATTCATCATGCCATGATCTTGCCCCTGCATTCGAGCGAAGAGCACCATGAGAGCCGCAAAGAATGGCAGGCCGGGCTGGCAAGGAAGGCACATCTGGTCCGCTCCAGAATATTCTACTTTATTTCCAGATAGCTTCTGTATGATTGACATTACCAACACAGATGAAATCGGCTTGCCTCCATTGCCCATAGCGTGACTGCCTGAATCTAGAAAGCCGGATGCATGACTTTCCATTTGAAATACGGCTTTCAAATCTTGATCAACAGCAGCCTTACACGTCTCAACATCCAGTCCCAAAGCATCTTGGAGCAGGCTTTGGTAAAATCCCGGATTAGCCTGAATCGTGAATAGTTCGCCTCCTTGTCCGTGTATACAAAACTCTTTTCTCGATGCCTCAGGTATGCCCTCGTAAGCTTCAAGCCAAGACCCCAATAAGCTTTCGGTGAGTGGCTCCGGATGTAAGCGAGGAAAGAGTATTTTCCATCTCGTTTTTGCATTACTGAGCAACGCCTTGGCGTCGTCTAAACGCTGTGGATCCAGCCCATCAACGTCTTTCTCCAAGCGTAGATTCGTCCATCCCTTTTCTGCAAAGCTAGTTTGGATTGCCAAGAGAATCGGAGTCAGGTCTCGCGGCGATAGTTGCGAAACGATGATGACCAATGTTCTTGAGTTTGCCAATTTTCCACCAATGGAACCAAGAAGCGAGATCCCGTCGAGCCGAGAATCACTGACCGTTCTCACCTCTACGCAGCCATTATCAACATTACTTGAACTCAGATGTAGGCACGCGGTCTGGGAGCTTTTTCTATCATCTGGAAGAAATGTCAGTGTGACATGACCGGATGATATATCCTTACCAAGCGATGTAAGATTCTTTGTCACAGTATCCCACATTTTCTCATGCAGCGTTAGGTCGCGGAAACCGAGATCAAGCAAGATGATCTTTTCGGACGAGTCTTTTTGCAATTTTAATGTGGCGAGTGTGTATTCTTTTTCTGATTTACAACATAAAAACGAATAATCTCCAAAGAAGCCATCGTTGAGTTCCTCGATAGCATTTTTCATAGTTAGCTCCCTGCCGAGAGCATCATCAACTTGATAAATCTTAGGCATCTTGGCTTTAACTGGGGTTTGTTATTGGAAAATTCGCAATTACCGACCAAAATTCCTTGTCATCTTCCCATGGCCCGCTGTGGCTGAGCGATCCACCAGCCGCCTCGGTCAGGAAGTCAAGTTGGGTCTGTCCAGAGTGTCGTGTGCCACCGAGTGTGCTGGATCGATTGAGTTGGCTTCGAACATTAATCAAGTCTTCAGCCTTGACCATGGCGAAAGCTCCCGGGAGTAGCGAGCCTTCGTGTTTAATTTGCTCATCTGTCAATCGTCGATTGCAGATCTCAATCATAAAATTCTTACGGTTCAGCTCGCAGGTGAATTTCAGATCGATACCATGTGCCCAACTTCCATGCTGATAGGCCTCGCGAAAGCTCATCAAAATTAGTCTGCTAAAATCAACCATTGACGGCCTAAAGTCTTCTTCATGCCATCCAATCTTAGGCAAGATGCTGTGATTGCCGTCGACGCGGACCTCAGGTTTTTGGCTCTGGAGCCATTGAAATAAAGCCTCAAACTCTGCCAGAAGCTCGTGGATGTCTCCCTGACGAGATGCCAGCGAATAGAACAGGGAATATGAAAAGGCATCCCAAGCTTCTTTAGCACAGGCCTTGACCAGACTCACAAAGTTTTCAGGAAGAGAGCCTCTACAATAGAAGGGAAGGTCGCTCGGTGCGTCGGCCATGGTCCATTGAAGAAGATGGCGCAAACCCGCTTGGTGAGCATTGAACAAAGGAATCACTCCCAGATTACTTGGCTCGACAAAGGCTTTTTCAGGACGAAGGGCAAAGCTGTCTGGCTTTTGGTCGTCTCTGGATTCAAAGTAGTCTGTCAGAGGAGCGCTCCAATCCATGAGCGTCTTGACAAGACGCTTCGTTTCATGGGCAAACGTCTGGCGGGAAATATCCTCCCCTGCCGCGAACAGGAGAGATCCGGCATTGTTGCGGTACAATAGAAGTCCTAAGTCGCCCAAAAATGCACGAATCGGTTCCAGCAACCGAGACTTGCCGGACGTGTGATCGAGAACCTCGCGAGTCGAAACACCTAGGAATATTTGGCCTAATGTCCGACTGGTTGTTTCGTTCATGGAAACCAGATAGTTGCAGCAGATGATATTGTTAATAACCCGACCATGGCGATCAACCAATTCCTGGCGGACCGTCGGTTGAGTCATGAAGTTCTTTAATTTAGAGAGCGAAAGATCAACCCCACCCTCCTCCGGGGATGGGTATTGGTGATGATTTGGGCCGTAAGTGCGGAGAGGGTAATATTCCTCGGCCATTTCTTCCTTCTGCTTTGTTTCAGTTGAAGAATCATCAGATGCCGAGATGCAGGGCTCCAAAGCTACGACTCGCAATGATGGCTTTGTTCGGAAATCAGGGTGCAAAGCCACGCTAAACGTGAGACCACCCGAATCGGAGTCACGGGGTTCGAGGAAATTGTTAATCTTCTTTCGATAGTGGGTGACAATTTCCTCGTTTGGCGCGATTATCTGAAAAATGGGCAACGTTTCCTTACCATATTCATAGATCGTTAAATCAATAAAAGCTGTCTGGTTTAACAAATCATTGTGATTTCTCTGCAAATACCTTAGCAACTCAGATTGTTCAGCGTTTCCCTTGTTAGGAGAATACTTTGGTGATTTAGGACAGAGATTAAGAGGAGCGCCCAACGCCTCCGAAACCAGATCCATTGTCAGATCCGGGAATTGCGTAGGAGGATCTGTTTTCATTTATCCAGTAAAATATGTTCGATCTTGCCCTCTGAGTTGATTTTCGCCAATCCCACGGTGGACACAATGTCACCATCTGTATCGAGGTTGATTTCTCCCGTCACACCAGAGAAGGGCAGGATGCTTCGGATGGAGTCTGTCGTGACTTTTTTGTCCTGATGATATGCCCGCACAATGGCTTGTGCTGTATCGTAGGCATACGCTGGCACATAGGACGCAACACGACCAAACTTCTCTTTGTAACGTTGTCGCCAAGATTCGGAACCGGCAGCTTTTCCAGGAATGTCATAGAGAGGTGAAGCAAAGACTAACCCTTCAAACTCTTTCAGGGAGGTGCCATCGTAGAGGAAGTCAACAACGTCCATCACTCCCATCACCCGGCCATCCTTGAGGGCTCCGTTGGAGCGCAGGTCCTGCAGAAGGGGTAGTAAGTGAAAGGAATAGCCGCAGACAAAAATCAGGTCGGTATTCGCTTGGGCGGCCTTCAAAGCAATCGTCTTGTAGTCTTTGGTACCGAACTCAAAGACCTCTGTGGTTACTTTCACGCCGTCGGCTTCGAGTGCCGGCTTCACGATCTTCCCAAACTCTTCGTTCGCATACGCACTATTCACATTGATGATGTAAACGGATTTCGCATTTTTCATTTTGGCATAGGAGATGAACAGGGGGGCTTCGATCTTGCTATTCGGAAGAATGCGAAGCCGATTTGGATTAGGCGCCGCCAAGAAGGGGTCGAATGCCAAGAGAAAATGAGGGACACCAAGTGCATCCACCTGATCTACGACAGCTTTCGCAGCCTCCGACGTCCCTGACAAATATACATCAAACCCGGCAAGTTCTTGTTTTTGAAGAACACTTGCTGCCTGTGCTGGCTTTCCAGCATTGTCTTGGAAGTCGATTTTGAAGATGCTCTGATCAATTGAAAACTCTTTGCAAGCGTCCTCAATGCCCATACGGAAGCCATTCGGGTATTCACCACTCCATGCTGTAATGGGTCCGGTGAGAGGGATGTTGGCGGCGATTTTTACAGCGCGGGTGTCTTGCCCGCCGCGCTTTGGACTCAATAGTAGCGCTGCGCAGACTAAAGCGATGGCCGCGATAGTCACCGCGATGATGGTTTTTTTCTTTTTCATGTGGTTGGTTTGTTAGTTAAAGCTGTGATTGGCGGGTAAAAGGATAAGGATGGCATAGCCCGGTTGCAGTGTAAGGAGCGCATCCACTGCCTGACGGGTGGCATGGTCGTCAAGCATGGAGAAAGGTTCGTCGAGAAGAACGAACCCGGGCTTATCCGACTCCGGCAAAGCCAGGCGCAGGAGAGTGCGTTGCTTTTCGCCACCGCTGAGACTTGAGACGGTGCGTTCGGCAAATGGGAGTGATGAAGATTGGGAGGCTTGAAAGTTCGGTGATAGCCGGGCGGCTTCGCTCACTTTCAACGAGGGGAACAGTTTTGCGGCTGAGGGGCTGGGGAACAGTCCTGAACGTGCCCGGACCCAAGGAGGTGCGGATTCGATGGCTGAACCATTGAGCAGGATGGAGCCGGCTGAAGCGGGCGCGTTGCCGCAGATCGCGTCGAATAAAGTGCTTTTCCCCCATCCGTTGGGTGCTTGAAGGATGGCGATCTCGCCTTCGTGCAGGGTGAGATTGAATCCTGTGGAGTCGTTGTGTGCGGCGAGACCGATGACGATGCGCGGGCCGCGTTTCACGATGAGGTCTTTGATTTCGAAGACGGGTTTAGCATCGGGTTTCGAGCGTTCGGGCCGAAGGATGCGTGTAAGGATGGCTCCGCGTGGCAGGGGTTCGCTTCTCGTGTGCTCCGGAGATCCGGCGATCTGTGAGAACCAAGCTGGTGGTGCGATGGTCACCGGGATGCCGTCAATTTCATCAACCTTCGGAATGGTTGTGCCCCGATTGATGTCGATTCGGCCACCTTGGAGCATCCAGTGGGTATTCACCAGATGATGCAGGTGAACAAAGTTGAAGACATGTTCGACGATGACGATGGTGAGTTCCTGATCGCGGACGAGTGATTCGAGCAGGCCGAGGACATCATTGATCCCCTGGCGGTCGAGGCCGGCGAGGGGCTCATCGAGGAAGAGGATCTTGGCTCCGGCGGCGACTGCCCGGGCGATGGCGACGCGCTTCGATTGGCCGAGCGAGATCATGTCGGCGGACGAAGATTCGCGCCCGGAGAGGCCGAGACGGGCGAGCATTGCATCGGCCTCACGGTTGAGATCGGCCTCGCGGCGGTTGGCACGACCCGGTGCAATCAGGGCGACGAGCGGGTTTTCACCAGGATGGCCGGGTTCGGCGACGGCGATGTTGTCGCGGAGGGATTGGGCACCAAAGAGGCGGACATCCTGCCAAGTCCGGCCCAGACCTTCGCGGGCGACGAATTCCGGGGTAAAATGGTCGAAGGGATTGAGTTCCTGCCACCAACGGCGGGGGAATGAGTAGCTGCGCGGGGTGCCATCGGCGAGGTAGTCGATGGTGCCGGAATCCGGTTCGAGGTTGCCGGTGAGGATGTTGAGCAGCGTCGTCTTTCCGGAGCCGTTCTCCCCTCGAAGTAAGACCACCTCGCCTTGGCGGAGTTCGAGGCTGATCCCATCCAACACGACCTGTCCACCGAAGGCCATTTTAAGGTCGGTGGCGCGTAGTTGCACAACCCCCTTGCCCTCGTCCTTGGAAGGGCGGGTGGAGGGTTTAGGCAATGTCGGAAGGGCGTTCACTTGGGATGGAGCCTACACGAATCTTGGGCGGACAACAAGCATTTGAAAATTTCTTGAGAATTTGGATTTTCGAGGCGGTGTCTGAAGGTCAGAGACACCACAAAAGCCCGAAAATAAAGGATCTAAAGCGGAATGATCGTGACTGGTGGCGTGGTTTTGTGGATTGGAACAACTCGCAGCCAAGGAGGAGAATTAGTTTTCGATAGTATCGGATTGGATACCTAGGGAGTCCTGTTTGGTGATCGGGCTTTCATCCTCCGTGACCACGAGATTTATCCCATCCGGTATTCCCCGGCGATTCCTTGCGGGCGGAAGTGCATCATCAGGATCAGGAGCAGGCCGTAGATGAGCATGCGGAGGTTGGCGGCCTGGGCATCGGGAAGATCAACGAAGCGGAGGATTTCCGGGAGCAGGATGAGGACTGCGGCACCAATGATGGGGCCACGGAAATTGCCGAGACCGCCGACAATCACCATGGACAGCATGAGAATCCCTTCATCGAGCGAGGCCGAGGAGGGATCGAGGTATCGGACATGAGACGCATAGAGAGCGCCAGCGATAGCGACCAGAGCACCGGAAATTGCGAATGCCTGCACCTTGGCAAGACGGGTGTTCTTGCCGAGGCCACGTGCGGCAAGCTCGTCCTCGCGCATGGCGAGCAGGAGCCGCCCCCATGGCGAGCGCTTCAGCCGCCATAGGATGAAAGCGCAAATGGCAGCGACCACCGACGCGAAGAGGGCGAAAGCCAGTGGAGTGGAGGGTGTCCATCCGAAAATTTCCGGTCGCGGAATCCCGGTGATACCGAAAGGACCGTTGGTGAGGTTTTTCCAGGATCCCATCGGGGCATTGGCACTCGACCAGTTGTAGAGGGCGCTGAAAATGAGAGCCTGCACCGCAAGGCTGGCGAGCACGAAGAAATCGCCTTTCAGCCGCCAGGACGGCAGGGAAACGGCAAGACTGAGGATTGCCGAAATCATGGCTCCCGCCAGAGCTGCAGGCAGGAACGTCCATCCGGCTTGCACGGTGAGAATCGCGTAGGCGTAGCCTCCGATCGCGTAGTATCCGGCATGTGCCAAGGTGAGCAAGCCGCAGTATCCGACGACCAGATTGAGGCTGAGCGCCACGATCAGGTAGATGTTGAAGTAAACGAGGAGATGAAGGGCGTAGTTCATGTTTCTGGGTTCACATCGCGGCTTCGAGGCGAGTTTTCTTACCAAGGAGCCCCTGTGGCCGGAGCAGGAGGAAGGCGGCGAGCAGGGCAAAGGTGGCGGCTTCCTGCCAACGCGCTGATAAATGCCAGACAACCTGAGCCCGCAGCAGTCCAAGTAGCAAAGCACCCAACACCGGGCCGGCAAAAGAACCCTGGCCACCAATGATCACCGCCACGATGGCCAGCAGAACCGTGTGCAGGCCGGTGTGCGGATCAAAGCCAATGTCGTAGGCGGTAACCAGAGAGGATGCCCCCGCGAAAAAGCCGCAGAGAGCGAACGCGAGGAGGCGATGCCGGTCGATGTTGTAGCCGTAGAGCGCGAACATCGTCGGGTTGTCCGCCAAGGCACGGAGGCGGAGGCCAATATTGGAACGCATGAGAAAAACGGCGAAACCACCGATCAGCACGGCGGCGGTGCCGAGAGTGATCCATTGGGCACCCGTGACGATCGTCCCTTGAAAATGGGTGACGGAATCGAGGCCGCGCCGCAGGGTCTTGGTATCGTTGCCCCAAATCATGGCGATGACCTGGACCAGCACGATGTAGATCCCCAGAGAGGCGATCAGTTGCGCACCATCAGAAGCGCGGCGACGGGCAAGCGGCGCATGATTCGCCCATTCGCAGAGAAGGGACAGGATCATGGCGGACACAATAGCCACAAGTGCAGCCAACCAGGGCGGCCCGCCCGCCTTCAGAACCGCATGTGCGACAAACGGCGTAGCGGAATAGATCCCGGCCAAGCCGATGAAAAACACCCGGGTCGGCAGATACACGGCTTGGAATCCCAGCGCCAGGAGGGCGATGGCGGAACCGGAAACGAGGCCGTTGATGAGGATCTGCATGGAGTGGTGTGGCGGACTGGTGACCGCCTGACGGCGAGTTTCATATCCGCTATCCGAATAGCCCGCGACTGTAAAACGTGGTTAAATCCAGATTCCTGAGACGGCGATGAAATTGGATTCGCCCTCGTTCATTTCCACCGCTTCTTCGTAGGATAACATGTGGGAACATTACGAAATCTCACACTTCAGTTCAACCCATCCCTCAAACTAACCGTGGGACAGCACCTTGCTTTACTTCTTCTCCTCATGCAACCGCCGCGCCTCCTCATACTCCGCCGCGATGTCGAAGCCGATGTCCACGGTCGGGTCGATGATCTTGAACCCGGCGTATTGGATGCAGAGCAGGTGCAGGCCGGAGAAGTTGCCGGGCAGGGACCGCAGGGTGTATTTCCCGGAGGGATCGTTCACCGAGAGTCCCTTGTCGTGGTACCAGGTGCTGCATTGCAACATTTTCCCTAGATTCGCCTGTCGGTGAGGCGGGCAAAAACCCAACTCTCAGAGCAAACCCCGCTTTTGATGTTCGCCGCCTCACGGCTCACACCCTTCGGGCACGGTCGGCAAGCTCCCTGTCCATGACCTCCGGTCATTGTCAAGCCATCTGCTGTGGGGGCGGTGTGTGCTGGCGCCACTAAAACGAATCCGATCCATTGGACTGATGCAACAGAGACATTCCATCAGAATCCCTGATAATGCTTACTGTGATCGAAATCTGGCGGTATACGCCTACGCTTAGGCAATCTTGATGGATCTGCCAATGCCCTTGTCGAGGGGGCGGATTCGGCGATGCTTGGGGCCGTGAAGCCATATATCCAACTAGACAAAACCAGTCTGCCCGATGGAACCTTGCTCTCCCTGCACAAGCATGGCGGAGAATTCATCCTGGAATACAACGAGTTGGAGTTGATGAGCACGGGCCTGACATTGTCCGAACGGATGCTTGCGGATTTGGGTTGTGTCGACCTATTGGAAGGGGCGACGACCCGCCCGGAGCACCCGCGGGTGCTTATTGGCGGGTTGGGCATGGGATTCACCCTCAAGCGGGTTCTGGAGTTGGTGGGCTCGCCGGCCACCGTCGATGTTGCGGAATTGATGAATCATGTCATCGAATGGAACCGCACCTATCTGGTTGAACACAATGGCCCCTCGCTAGAAGACCCGAGAACGAACGTGATTCTAGCCGATCTTTTCGACTGCCTCGGAGAAGGTCACCTATACGATGCGATCCTGATTGATATCGACGACACGCCCGACGCGCTGATCACCGAGGACAATGTAAAGCTCTACACTCCGAGTTTTCTGACACTGCTGCGGAATTCGCTCAATCCGGGCGGCTGTCTGGCCTACTGGATGGCGATGCCATCTCCGAAACTCGAGAAGGCGCTGAAGAAAACCGGCTTCAGTTTGAAGGAGTATCCGGCGAAATCTCATGAGCAATCAGAACGGGCGAACCACCGAATCTACGTGGCCCGCCTGAGTGCGTAGTCGCATGGGATCACGTATTCTGGCCGGGTAACGATTTCGTCGCAGGCAGCCGCTGCACGGACGACGGGGTGAAAGCCGCCGCTACCGATTCGATGGCGGTGCTCACGGGGGTCGAGGGGCATTATGATCCACATCAGAGTATTTACCTTCCGCCATCGCCCTACCGGACTTGGAGGGAAGTGGTGGACAGAAACGGACTGCGTTTGTAGATCGTGATACAGAAAGCAGGGACGCTGGCGTGGTTCACTGAAATGGAAAACCGGGTGAGCAGTCCCCAGACACTTCCCTGTGCAACTCTTACGCTCACAGCGTCATAAGAACCTGAAGATACGCGCGTATCGCCCGCTTCATCACTTCCGGATCCGAACGCCCCCGAGTTTTTTGGGGGAGATTTCCGGATCCGCTGCGAATAAGAAACCACAACCAAACCGCACAGAAAGGAGACTCAAATGTTCAACGACAAAAACAACGGCCGCTGTCACAGCGCATTCAACGCCTGCGCCAATTCCCTGTCATGGGTAGCTGGCAAGCTCAATCCCGTGTGGCCTGGCGGAATGGATTACGTGAAAATCAACGTCATCCTCTTCTGCGTGGTGCTGCCCGTTGTCCTGACTGTTTCGCTCGGGCTGAACCTGGCATTCCTGCTCGGCCTGCTCTGACGCCCTCCAACCGGTGGTCGCCACGAAGGACAAAAAACCTCCGTGGCGATCCACCCACACTTCACAAGGATTTCGCGTCCTAACCAACCACGGCATCCCATTCCGTGGATGCTCCAACCCCAACCAACCATTTCATACCATGAACACGCACCACCAAATTCTCGTCCAGAAACTTACCGACCACTCGCAAGCGCTCGCACTTCCGCTCGGCCGCAAGGTCGGGTCGTCCGGGCACGACGTCACCCGTGATTACCTGCTCCACCAAATGAAGCGAACCCGTTTGCTTCCGTTCCGGGGCAAAAGCTTCGAGCTCAACTACGAACTGCCGCACCCCAATACAAGGAAGCTTCAGAAGTTCACCAACCTCGTCGGCGTGATCCCCGGCAGGAATCGGAAGCTGCCTCCCATCCTCGTCGGTGCGCACTATGACTCAGTCATAGCGGCCCCCTGCGTCGATGACAACGCCACCTCGGTTGCCAAGACCCTGGTGATCGCCGAAACATACGCCCTCCGCCCGCTGGAGCATGATCTGATCATCGCGTTCTTCGATTCGGAGGAGCCGCCGTTCTTCCTAGGGAAAACCATGGGTTCGCGCCGCTTCGTCGAGGACCACTGCAAAGACATGCGTTTCGCAGCGGTGATCATTTCCGACCTGATCGGACATGACGCCACCGACTGCGACCTGCCGATCCCGGGGGTCGTCAAAACCTTCGTGCCTCAGCTGCGGAAACTGCTCGCAGTGATGGGAGCGGAAAGCAGCGGCATCTTCCCCGGCATTGTCGAGGAGGCTGCCAACGAGGCCAAGGGGCTGCGCGTCTTGGCCACTCTCAACGAGTATGTCGGCCCCCTCTCCGACCATGCGGCGTTCTCCAAGGCAGGCCACCCGTTCCTGTTCCTGAGCTGCGGCCAGGGCAAATACTATCACCACCCGGACGACGACATGCGTTGGATCAACTTCGACAAGCTCGCCCACATCACGCGCTACGTCGGAGACCTAATCGAACGCATCGACCAAGCCCCGGCGGACGCGGACCGCGCGCCCTGCGATCCGTTCGAAACCGAGATCCGGATGCTTCGCAAGGCGCTCGGCCCTGCCCTGCCTCTGGCGCTGAGGTATTTCGGGATCAAGATGCCGAAGTCCCGGAAGGATTTGGACGAGACCGTCGGCGCGATGATCGAGGGCGGGCTGCCGCTCTGATACCGTCGGATCCACCCAACCGAGCCGCCACGGAGTTTCCCCATTTGGGGACTCCGTGGCGGTTTTTTTACCTGCTTCGACGAGATTGACTAACGCTGCGGCCTAAAGACAGCGCCGGTGTGGAAGTGGTATTGCCGGGGACAATCTGAGATGCACTCCCCGGGGTTCCGCCTTGTGCGTGCTCCGGGAAGGTCGACTCATTTTTACCTACAATCCTCCGAGCGGCATCTCGCCGCCCCATCGCTTCGCATGATTGAGACCAGTCATGCAACGCGCGGCAGATCGTCGGCAGCACGGATTATTTTCGAAGCGACGAAACGAGCCGACGCACGGTATTTTTGTAATAAACCCCTTTGTTTCCAAGGGTTTCGCCACATCTTCAAAAAGATCATTTCAGCACTTGTACTGTTAGAGCGTCGGCGTTAAAATAACCGCACCGTCAGCGCAACGCCGACCCTAACAGCCCGTTCACCAACCCCATCATGTCACCCGAAATCACCCAACGGCTCAACCGCCTGCTCACCGCCTTCGATGCCGAACGCCTCGGCGAAGGCAACCTCGCCGCCGGGGCCAACGTGCTGGCAGCCATGGCCTGCACGATCGCCAACATACATCGCCGTGGCGCGTGCCTCACCGGCAGCGACGGCGTATCGTTCCAAACAGGCTCCAGCCTGCTCGCCTCCGGTCCGCTTACTTCCAGCTTGATCGGCGAGCGGGTGACGGCGCCGCTTGCCGCAATCCAGGGAAACGTGCTCGCCCATATCCAGGAATGGGAGCTGGGCAAGCAGGCCATCATCGAGGGTTCCCCGATCTGCAAGCCCAAGCTCGATGGTTTCAGGATTCAGGCAGACCTCTCGGCACACGGGTTTTGGGATGAGGAAATGAGAATGGGCGTGCACCATCACCATTCCCTGTTCTCATCCTTCTCCAACCAGGTGAAGCGTGCGCTGTGCGACCAGCCGCTGGTTTTCGTAACCGGAGCGACACCCGGGGATTTGCACCGCAACCTCCGGCGCAGCCACCTCGGCAGGCCGCTCCTGCACGGGGTGCTCCGCAGTCCGTCCCACTGCGCCGATCTGGCCGACTGCTGCCTGCCGGTCATCGACGGCTCCATGACCATTGAGCCGCTGTCCACTTCCATCCACGGCCACGTGCTCCTGACCGATCCGTCCCGGTTGCTCGATGAGGTGGTGGGTGCCGGCGGCGAGCCTGCCCGCTGGCTGCTGCGCCTGCCGTGGCTGGTGGACGGTAACGCCGGGCCGGAGATTGCCTCGGACAAGGATTCGGCCGCCACCCAGCCGCGTCTCGACCGCATGGAGCAGCGCTATGAACAGGCCTTGCGAAACGCCATGAGGTGCCGTCTCGACCACACGGTCAAAGCGCCGGTATGCCATGACATAGACCTAGCTGCCTTTCAGACGCAGTGGGTCGGCTTCCTGGTTGCCAGCGAGACGGCTTGCCCGGGCATCAGCGCCGCCGCGCGCCCGCTGTTGGCCACCTTGGTCTTCGGCCTGTATGAAATGGCGTCCATCATGGAAAGGCCCGAGGACTTCCTCCTCGACCCCGGGGATGTGCTCGCACTGGCCGCCCATCTGGTGCGGCGGATGGGCAACGCCCACGCGGTGATGACGCACACGGGAGAGAGGGAACAGAAGCAGCGCAACCACCTGCGCATCCTCGACATGCTGTCCGAGGGGCCGATGAGCGCCCGTGACCTGGGACGCAGGTTTCACCGCATGACCACCAACCAAAGCCGCGACCTCCTCGCCGACCTCAAGCGCAATGGCAGCGTCGCCGAACTTTCCGGCGACCGCTGGCAGCTTGCCGCCCTCACCAGTCCACGTGAAACCACCCTAATACTGAACATCTGATGTACAAATCCACCACCACCCACTCCAAGGATCCGTTTGATGGCACTGCGGCCCAAGCCGTCGCCTCGTTCATCAATGGTGCCGCCCCCGATGAAAACGGCCGCTGCATGGCCGCCGCGTTGTTCACGCTCTCCATGTGGCAGATCGCACCGCAACCGTTCACCGCCACCGTGCCCTCGGTGCTTCTCGTCAACGCCGGGGACGCGCAATGCGATCCGCTGGATGTTTTCGCGGAGGAGTTTGTCTTCAACCTTGGCTGGCTGGAGCAGAGCCTGCGCGATGGCAGCAACGTGACCAATCCACACATTCCAGGCGACGCCCACAAGGCCATGCGCGCGGCGGTGTGGGGGGCTGGACAAATAACTCCCGATCACGTTTACACTGAAATTTGCCGCAACCAGTTCCACAACTACCGCGCTAGGGACTATGGCGATGGCCCCGGCTACCGCTACACCCGGGCATGGACGGAACAATACGGCTGGCTGAGCAACGACGACCGCCTCATCCTGCGGCTCGACCAAGACGACGACCGCAAGGCGCTGCGCCATGACCTGCTGACGGGTTCCAAAAAGCTCCATGATGCGAAAGGGATAGGATGGGAACTGAAGCAGGTGTCCAAGGAACTGGCGCTTTCCGGCTCCCTCCATTCAGGGGAGTGGGACGAAGCGATCGTGACGAAAATGATCACGGGCGGCTGGCCGGTGCTGTTCATCCCGCACTCGGTGACCGTGCCGCTGCGGACGGAGCACAAAACAAACCTGCACCTAGCACGCATGAAGGTGGCCGGGTCCGCGTGGTGGAAACCGGTGACAGCCCCGGATGCCCTGCCGGACGATCCCTGGCTGCAACACCATTTCCACCATCTGCGGATGCGGTTGGCCCACATGCCGGCGAACTACGGGTTCGCGATCCAGCGCATCATACGGGAACTCGGCGTCGTATGCATGCGCCTCGCACATGTCATCTGCAGCGATACCAACGACGGCCAGGTGACGACGATCATCGGGCAGGATCTTTACCGCATGACGCTGAGGGCCATTGTCATCGGTGTAGCCGCACTGGCATACCAGGGCTGGGGTTTCACCACCAACTGCGGCCGCGCGGAGGTGGTGGCCTTGCTGCACCACCTGCGGACGCATGGCCCGTCGAGCCGTCGCGACCTGCAGAGGAAGTTTCCGGCGATGGATTCACAACATCGCGACGAGCTGCTTGATCGGCTGGAGGATGAGCGCTTGGTCGAATGCAATGGCAGGCATGTGTCCGCCGTGCCGTTGTCCAACTTCATAGAAAGCTTGCAAGGGCGCACGGAGTTTCCCCAGACAGGGGCGTTGAGCAACCTGCTGCTGGGCCACAAGGCTTCGATGGCTGGGCCTTTACCGGGCGTGGAGGTGCAGTAACGTCGCCGCAGGCGCAAAGCCGCCCATGATGGCGGCGATGCGCCGGAAGCGGGGGTAGAGGAAGAGAGCTTGGCCGGGGTGGAGCCGGAGACCGGGATGCCCGACTGTCATGAGGAGGTGGCGTGAGAGGATGCTTGTAGGAGAAGGGATTGCGGGGGCATTCGCGGCTCGAAACACGAAAGTTGTCATACGTTAAGGCAAAGTCCGCCAGCCGCCTGGGAAAACGCCGCCGACAACGCAGCCAACACTGCATGAAGCTGCAAGCATCCGTGCAGTGTGCGGATCTGTCAGCGGGGGTGGATCCCGGCCACTCTACCCGCTGGTGGATCGACGTTCCGCCTCCTGCATCACGGCGGCATCCAGCACACCTTGGAGATAGCCATGCTTGAGGCGATCATTGTCCAGGACCACCACATGCCGGGAATGCTGCGCGAAGATCAGCTCCGCATGAAGGAAGTCGGTGCTGTCGATCACATCCACGCCGAGGAAAGAGGATGTCGGGTGAAACACCTCCGGGTCGATGGAGCAGAAGGCGAGGCGGATGATTTCTTCCGCCGTTCTTGAAGAGACTGTCTCAGGCAGTTCGGCCACCTCACGAAGTCCAAGACGGCGCAGCGAATCGTTGAGCTTGTAGAACCCACGGATCCCCTTGAGCGGCACGATCTTTCCCTTGTTCACGAAATCATGGAAGGTGCTGCTTGCCAGCGGTGGTGAAAAGTAACGACCGATCACCTCCGCACGAACGGCGTATTCCGGATACCCGGTGGGCTCATTTTTTCCTAAAGGCTTACTCATGCCGCAGACTTTCGACCACCGCACCGCAAATGTCAGTGGCGGATTTATTTAAGAGATCCGAAATAGTTGCCCAAACAGTTGCCCAAAATGCACCGTTTTTTCGGATTTCGGCGGAATTTTGCGGAACCTGGCGGAAACCATAGCAGACGGATTATTCGCTTCAAAATGGCTAGAACCCTTTTAAATCCAATGTTTTCCTAGGAAAACGAATGGAGCCGGCTAACGGACTCGAACCGTTGACCTACTGATTACAAATCAGTTGCTCTACCAACTGAGCTAAGCCGGCCATGCCGCATGGGGCGGCGAGGGTTTATCTGCGTTGCGGCGGGATGGCAATGGCAAACTCGCCCCGATCACTTGGAGCTACCGGGCAGGAAGCGGTAATAGACCTCAAGCATGAGGGTTGCCAGGCAGGTGGCCATGTGAGGATTGATCGCACCATGATTCCCCCCTCCTCCTCTGTCCCAGGAGCCATCCGGCTTTTGGGCTTTGATCAGCTCGTCACGGAACATGTTGTTGTAATCGTCCCACTCCTTGCCGCCATGGTTGATCATGGCCTGAGCGTTGTAGTAGTGGTAATACAAGTTGGCGTTTTCCTCTCCCCATTTGAACTTGGAGTTCGAGGCGATATACTTGATTCCGGATTTGGCCGCCTTTGAGCGCCCTTCGTCCCATATCTGGAAAGCGAGCACACCACCGCCGGTCAGGCCGGGACTTTGGGCGGAATTTTCGCGGTATCCGATGGCTCCGTTCTTGCCCTGCACCTTTTCGAGCCATCCGAGCGCCTTGCGGATGGTCGACTTGAACTTGCTGTCTGTCCATAGCCCGGTGTGCTTGCAGGCCTTGAGCGCCTGGATTTGCCAGAAGCCCACGGAGTTATCGCCGCTGGTCGTGGGGGTGAATTTGTAAACCCAGCCGCCGCTGGCGCCCTGGCCATCCATGATGATGTCGCCCGCTTTCTTGGTGACCGTGTCCAGATCGGGGATGTTGACGTTGATGCTTTTGCAGAAGGTGTAGGACTCCGCGAGCGCGTAGGCGGCGATGCCGTGGTCATAGACCCATTGGATCGAGCCGAGATCCTTGTTGGTGAGCCTGCCATCGTTCTTGAGGCCGTTGTTCACGAGGTAGGTGATGCCCTTGAGGACGGTCTCACCGTATTCTTCGGATAGCGGTGTCTCGCAGTGGCCGAGGTAAGCGAGAACCGCGAATCCGGTCATGGCGACAGGATGTGTCTTGTCCCAGCTTCCGTCCGGATTTTGGGTAGCCTTGAGCCATTGCAGCGATTTCACAACGGCCTCCTCGCCTTGGATCGTGCCGCCGGTTTCCTTCAGCCTTGCAAGCCTATCTTCCTTCGAGCAGCGGCTGCGCATGGTTGCGGGGATCCCGGCAAAACCGGCCGAGCCGCCACTGTCACCGGTTTCGCCCCAGCCGCCGCCGAAGTCCTCGCCGTCACCGAAATCGGCGCTTGGGGTTGTGACATCGATCTCCGGAACCGGAATCGCGGTCGGAGAGACCGAGTTCGCGGCGATGACCTTGGTCATCGAGTTGCTCGGGGCGGAGGGCTTGCGCTGGATCTGGGTGTTCACTTTCTTGGACTCCTGCTGGTTCTCCTCGTTGAGCGAGGCCGCATAGGTCACGATCGTGGGGGTCTCCTTGATGATGTTTGGCAGCAGGAAAATCCCTAGTACGAGGAAAATCAGGACTACGACAAGGATCGAGATCACCATCGAGGAAATCGTGGAGTTTCGTCTCTGGGCGTTCAGGCGGGCTTGGGCTTCTTCGCTAAGATGTGCGTGGATACTCATGGGTCGGATTCGGTTTTCAATAAACTAGCCTCCGACACGCCGATGGCGAGCGGAAATCTCTGTTCTAAGTTCACTAACGCCGGAGCCGGGAAACCCTTAGGAGGAAATCCGGATTTTTTCCCATTTCGGCCGCCTTTGCCACTCACTTTGCGCCGGTTCCCGGGAGGAAACGGTAGTAAACCTCTAGCATGAGAATGGCGAGGCAGTTGCGGTAATGGCCGTTGTTCAGGCCGAGGCCGTTGAAGCCGGGAGCTTTCCAGCTACCGTCGGGGTTCTGGTTGTTGATAAGCTGGCTCTTAAACATGTCGTTGTATTTCCGCCACTCGCCGCCGCCCCGCATCATCATCGCCTGGGATTCGTAGTAGTGCTGGTAGAAATTCGAGTCAGCCGTGCTGTAGTCGAACTTCGATCCCCCAAGGATGTATTGCGCCCCTTTCCTCACCGCAGAGGAGGATTGCTTGCCCCACATCTGGAGTCCGAGGACGCCAGCGCCGGTGAGCTGGGCGTATTTTCCGCCAACTCCGGGCGGACTGGTGTAGCCGAAGCCGCCGCTTTTCCCCTGCCTCGCCTCCAGATATCCGATGGCGGCGTTCTTCGCCTTCGCCATTCCATGGATTTCCAGCCCGGTGTGGCTTGCCGCCTTGAGCGCCTGGACGTGCCAGGCGGCGATGGAAAGATCGCCGCCACGCGCGCCGCTGACATCATAGCCGTAGTCCCAGCCGCCGCTCGTGGAGTGCTGGTTTGCGATGATGAATTCCGCCGCCTTCTGTGCGGTTTCGGAAAGGTTGGGAATCGGAATGCCGAGGTTTTTGCAGAAAGTGGTCGCCTCGCAGATCGCGTAGGTGGCGATGGCGTGCTCATATGGCCAGTGCTTGTTGGCGGTATCGGTGGAGAGCTTGCCGTCGTTCTCCATGCCTAGGTCGATGAGATAAGTGATTCCGCGCAGGCAGGACTCGCCGTATTTCTCGGAGCGTGGCGTTTCGCAGCGCCCGAGGTAGGCGAGAACCGCAAACCCTGTCATCGCCGCCTTGTTGGAGCCTGTCCATGAACCGTCGGCGTTCTGCGTCGCCTTGAGCCATTCGAGGCCTTTTTCAACAGCCTCCTCCGCCTCGGGCAGTCCGCCCATTTCCCGGAGCCTGTCCATGCGGTCTTCCTTCGAGCAGCGCTTGCGCAGGTCATCGGGAATCCTTTCGAATTCATCGCCTCCGGGGCCGGTGCTGTTTCCCGCATAGTCACCGAAATCATCGTCATCGCCGAACTCGACGCTCGGTGCGACCTCGGCGGCATCAATTACGGGAATCGCAGTAAGTGAAGCCGCGTTAGCGACCAGAACCCTCGTCCTTGCATGGCTCGGGGGCGAGGGATTCCGCTGGAGCGGGTTCCTGACGGTTGGTTTGTCGGGGGGAACCACTCTCGTTTTAGGGGGATATGTGCATGTCACACCGATCCCCGGAGGCTCAAGCGCAGGCAGCAGGAAAATCCCCAGGACGAGGGAAATGATTGTAACGGCAAGGGCGGAGATCACGATCGAGGAGATCGTCGAGTTGCGCTTCTGCGCATTGAGGCGGGCTTGCGCCTCTTCGCTGAGGTGTGCGTGGATGCTCATGGTGCGGTCTTGGTTTCCAACAGACCATTTCCCTTCGCCCCCATGGCGGACGGAAACGCTGCGTATGTTGTCGAAACGCGCGCTCCGGATTTTTCCTTGGGGAAATTTCAGCCGCGGGGAGCAGGGAGCTTTTCCAGCAGCGATGCGCAGCCGTCTTCTAACAGATCCATCACATGCGCGAACCCGCTGTCGCCGCCGGAGTAGGGATCCGGGATTCTCGGAGCTACGTTCCCTGTCAGGAAATCCACGAACGGTTTCACCTTGTGCAGAAACTCACCGGAAGAATCCAGTGCCAGGGTGTCCGTGAAATTTTCCTCATCCATCGTCAGCAGGATATCAAACTCCCTAAGGTCGGCGGCCACAAGCTGCCGGGAACGCCCCTGCACCGGATATCCCCGCTTCGCGAGGTGTGCGGACATCCTCGGATCGGGCGGGCTTCCCTTGTGGAAACCTATCGTGCCTGCGGAATCGATCCAAAATTCCTCCCCTCGCCCGGCGTCGTCCACCATTTTCCGGAAAACGATCTCGGCGGCGGGCGAGCGGCAGATGTTGCCCATGCAGATGAAAAGGACGCGTGTCATGTTCAGAAAGTGGAGCCGATCGCGAAATGTAACGTGCCGCTCGGCTCGCCCGGGCCCTGGGTCATGTTGTGGCCGTATTCCAGCCGCACCGGGCCGATGGGCAAATCGAAGCGTATCCCCAGCCCCGCCGCCACTTCGAGGCCTCCTTCGCTTATCCCCGCGTAGTCTCCCGTCACCGCCCCGGCATCGACAAATCCGACGGCGGTCAGCGAGCCGGTGATTTTCCGGCTCACCTCCGTGTTCACCGCCCAACTGAAATCGCCGCCATAGGGATCGCCGCCAAAACCCGGGCCGAGGTCCCTTTCCGGAAAGCTGCGGACGCTGCGGGCGCCGCCGTTGAAGACGCGCAGATCGACCGGCAAATCCCGGATCCCGCCGGATGGGAAAACCCAGTTGGCGAAGCCGCCAATGCCGAGTTGATACGTGTCGTTGATCGGGTAATACCAGCCGCCGTCAAGACCCAGCTTGAAGTAGGTGCTCGTGACGTCGCCGATGGCGGCGCCGATCTGGATGGGCACATCGAGATGCCAGCCGGATTTCGGCAGGATGGGGCTGTCCCGGTAGTCCCATTTCTGCGTGAAGGCGATGCGGGGGTGCCCGTAGCTGGTCTCCCCGAGCAGGGCGGCTGGCAGCCCTTCCTCCGAGACCATGGCATACGAGTACCCAACCAGCAGTTCCATCGCATAATGCTCGGTGAGATCGTATTTCCAACTGGTCTCGAATCCGGTCTCATAGCTGGTGTATCCATCGTATGCCTTTACCAGGGAATAGAGCCGGTGGGTGCGCATGATGTCGGTGCCCCGCCACCAGGGATCGGTGAGTTTCAACTCACCGAGGACGCCGCGCGCGCTCACTTCCCCGCCCACCGAAAAGCCGCGCAGCATCCCCCGGAAATTCCTATCCGTGTAGGCGGCCCGTAAAAAGGGGCCGTTGAACGAGCCGACACCCGCCCCCAGGCTGATCTCCTTGGCATCCGTTTCCTGGAAATGCAAAGTCGCATCAATGCGCTTGCGGGCGACGTTGTAGGTCTCGATCCTCACGGATTCGAAGGCGCCGGTGGCAAGAAAATCCTTCAATTTTTCATTCATCGCCGCTTGGTCATACCAGTCGCCCTCAAGCCCTTCCATGATCTGTTCGACCCGCTCCGGCTTCGTCCGCACCAAGCCCTCCGTTTTCACATTGAGAAGCTTCACACGCGTGCCCAGGTCGATCACGAACGTCGGGAAATAGGTAGATCCACCGAGCGTCCGCGTCATGGTGATCTTGGCATCGGGATAGCCCCGGCTGGTGAAAGCCTCCTCGACGGCCGCCCGCAGGCCATTGACATTCTCGGTGGTGGCAAATAGCCCGACGAAAGGCTGCCATGTTGTCGCCGTGCGTTTCACACCACGCCCGTCCGGACTGTTCACGTATGGCTGCCCGATCACGAACCTCGGGCCGCGATCCACCGCCACCGTCATGTCCACCACACCGGTCTGCTTGTTGATGTCCTGCTTTTGCAATGTCACCGCGGCCTTCCAATATCCCTCGGCCATGAGCTGTTTCGTTACAAAATCCAGGCCTGTCACCACGTCCTCCGCACGAAACGGGGGTGAGCCAGATCCGAAGGGCGTGTCAGACTTGAAGGGAGTCGTGAAGGTTTTCTCCAGTTCCACCGCATCGCCATCGCCCGTCATTGTCACCGTGCCCAGCGATAGCCTCTGCCCCTCATTCACGAGGAGTGCGATGCGGTTGGAAGACTCGACCACGCCACGCACCGTGACCTCGTAGTATCCGTCGTTTTGGAGGACGTTTTCGACCATGAAAGCGGCGTCGTTCGCGCGCCAGGTGCTTGCATCCTTTTTCCGGATGTATTCGAGACGCCCGCCCAGCAACTGCAGAACCTCCCGCTCGCTCTTGCTGCCCATCCCGCGGATATCCACGTCAGTCTCGGCGGAAGCGGGAATTGCGGAAAGCGTGAAGGCCACCGCAAGAAGTCCGACAGCCGGGGAGGTATGGAAAAGCCTTTTCATCGGAATCTCAACCTCCATACCGCCATCACCCTTTGGTCACCCTCCGCCCCCAGGCCGGCGGAGATAAACCACTTGTCGCTCAGTTTCAGCGTCGCCGAATTGTAGGAATCTGAATCATACGGATCCGACTCGGCGAGACTGAAATCGACATTGTCGAGGAAACCCAGCAGTGGCCGGAGCTGTTTCCCGAATAGGAACCTGCCGCGCCTGACTTCTTCGACCAAGAGCTGCAAGGCGCGGGACGATGCGGCCTGCGAATCCTCCAGCTCGGACGTTGTCGTCCCTGTGGCGAGCAGTGTCATGATCTCATTTTCCGGAAGCGGCGGCTGCGATGTGAGCAGCAATTGCGGATCGGATGCCCGGCCATACACGTTGACCTGCACGCGGTAGGGCCGCGGCTCGGCGGTCCCGCGTATCTCGAGGGTCGGATCGAAGCCGGTCTGCGGGGTGAAGGTCGCCGTGCCCTCCCTCACCTCGAAGGTGCTGAAAGGAAGCCTCGCCACCGCGTTGGTCAGCCGCACCTTTCCTTTGGGTTGGGGATTGCCAAGGGTCCCCTCGATCCTCAGCGCGGCGTCAATCTGGCCCTTGCCGAGGTTTCCACGGATCAGGATAGGGTCGATGGTTTCCACCACCACATCCACCGCCCATCCGCTGAAAGGTGCTGGCACTGCGGCGCCGGGATTGTCAGGTGTATCGATGGAGGGCAGCGCGGCGGCGGATGGCTCAAGGAAAGGTTTGCCGATGGGGATGAGATCCATGTCCTTGTAGAAAACACTGTCGATGATCCCCACCTCCCCGGTCACGCGGGCTTGGCCCATCGTTCCCCGGACCCGCAGATCGGTGTTTGCGCGAATGATCAGGAACTCGTTCCGCACCACCGGAATGGCTGTGCCTCTGACGCTCACATCCAGTGTGCCGAGCCCGTCTCCGGCCTCATTCCGCAACTGCAGTGTGCCATCAATCCTCAGGTCGCCGCCGGCCATGTTTTCCACTCCGCCGCGGATTTTCACCGTCTCCAGATTCGCGTCCATATCAAACGATATCCCATCAAGCGCCGGGATCGTGTTGCCTTTCATGCGCAGCTTGCCGCCGCTGAGCTTCAGGTTCCCATCCACTTTCGGCTCCCCCAGCGTCCCGGCAATAACAACCTTCCCCTCCGTCACGCCGCCGAGATCTTCCGCCCCGGGGATCAGGGCTTGGAAACGCGAGAGCTCGATCCTCGGCAGATCCAGAGTGCCGCTGATTTTTTCCGCCATCAGGCTGCCGGGATCCTGCGCCCATTTCCGAGGCAGGAAAGCCATCTCCGCCTTGAGGGTCGCTGGCGCATAATCCGGTGCCACGGCTTCCGCCGAAATCTCCGCCCTTCCGTCGCGCGCCTTTATATTCAGCGTCACATCCGTCTTCGGCACCTCGCTCCTGCCGGGCACGCTAACATCCCGGATCTCGACCACCGCATCTACCTCCGGCTCCGCAAGGCTCCCGGCGATTTTCAGATCCACTTTTCCGCTCGCCTTCGGATCGATCCGCTCCAGCCCCTTAACCCAAGGCCGCAGCTTTGCGAGCGGCAGGCTCTCCGTATGGATTGTTAGATCCAGCGGCCGCGAGTCCTTTTCAAGGAATTCTTTCCACTTCGAGAAATCCTCCGGCACCGGCAGCTTCCCCGCTCCCTTTGCAAGCTCCTCCCCGCCATCCAGCCAGGTGAATTGCTCCAGCGTCAGCTCATTCCCGGCCAGCTCAGCATCCAGCTTCACCGTCTGCCCATCGGTTTCCATAACCAAGCCGTTCACCTTGGCAGTGCCCGGCCAATCATACGAGATACTTTCCCCGCTCACTGAGATCGCAGCCCTCACCGGCTCGCCTTCCCTTTCCTTCCCGTTCCATGTCCCGGAGAAATCACTCAGGGATCCCTTGTGCTCGTTCGTAAGAAGGTTTCCCGATCCTTCCCACTCCAGTGAGAGAACCCCCGATCCCGGAAGCTCCACTCCAGCCCCCTTGAGCCACGGCGCAATGCTCTCCGTTCGGAAACCATCCATAGCCTCGCTCAGCGCATAGCCCTGCGTCTCGGTGTCGAAAGTCCCGGAAATTTTCCTCCCCTCTGTCTCCATCATCCGGATGGTCACGATCTTCCCCGCATACGTTGCGTCCAGCCGTATCGTGCTCACATCCGAATCCGCCGCTTTCGCCAAAAGATCCGCGCTCACCCCGGCAAACGTCCCGCCATCCAGATCCACCTCCCATTTTCCGGCCAGCCCGCTCTCTGGAAACTCCGCGAAACGCCCGCCCAGATCCAGCTTCCCATCCAGCGCCCGCAGCACCTCCCCGAGTTTCGCCACATCCAGATCCCCGCCGATACGTTTCAGCATGAAATCCCCCGTCCCCAGCTTCGCCCGCTCGAAATCCCCGCCTCCGTTCACCGCCACGTCCGAACCCAGAACCTTGCCGGCCAGCTTCGCGGAAAATTTCCCCTCACCAAGCGTCACCCCCGCCGAAAGCTCCGGCACCTCCCAGCCGTCGTAGGAAAATCCCTCCAGGAAAATTTCCACCGTCCCCACCGCCGCCTGCCAATCCGGGAAAACCTGTTTCACATCCACCGCCAACGAAGTCAGCCGACCTTTGAGCGGCAGTCCCAGCCCAAAACCTCCAAGCAGTTTGCCGAAATTCAGCTCTCCCTCGATGAGATCAAGCCGCACATCGCGCACCCCCTTGCCCACATCCAGCCGCAGCTTCGCCCCACCCAGCCGTATCATCGCCTCTGCGGCGATCTCCCCATTCTCCGGCACCATTACAATCACATCCCGTATCCCCGCAATCGGCAGCAGATCGAGCTTGTCCAACGTCAGTTTCCCCTCTTCCCACACCATCTCCGCCTTCTGCTTCTGCGTGAATTTCCCATCCGGCGCGATCACCCGCCCCAGCGCCAGAACAATCTCATCCTCGCCCGGCTTGTGGGAAAAATCGCTATCCTCCAGCGCCACCACCCGTTTCCCCTCCTGTTCCACCGAGACACTCACACCCCTCAGATCCAGCGCCAGCGGCATGAACTTCCCCCGCGCCCCTCTAAGTGTTTTCCCCAGCGCCGCGAAATCCACCGGCGGCTTGTCCTTTTTTTCCGAAGGGATCACCCGGATATCCGCATGAATCCCCTCTCCGGAAATCCCCCGCAGCTTCCCCTTGATCACCTCGCCGAAACGGTAATCCGTCTCCAGCCGGTCGATCACCAATCGCTTGATCGAACCCTCGCTGCTCAAGTCCAGATCATAGATATCAATCCCTCCCAGCAAGGTGCCGCCTATCCTGAGATCACCCTCGAAGTTTGCCTTCTCCAGAAAATGCTTCGCCACCTTCGGCCCCAGCCAGCGCACCCCCGGCCCGTTCAGCCACACCAAGAGACCTGCCAACACCACAAGCCCGGCCACGCCCATCCGCCACAGCCACCCCAAGCAGCCCTTACGCTTCTCCGGATCGCGCTTCCCTGTCCCAACGTTTTCGTCCGCCACTTGCCCAGATTAGCGCAACTCGGCGGAAACGCCAAAGGAAGTTCCTGGGCAGGGATCGCCAGTCACGAAAGCAACCGTTTCACATCCCCATACGCACGCACCGGATGGGCGTCGAAAATTTGCGAGGAAGCGGGTCGTATTGGATCGGGATTCGCCCGTCGGCTTATCTTTTGCCGAGTTTTCCCATCAGGAACAGGATGAGCATGATGACGAGGATGAGGCCTACCAGGCCGCCGCCAATACCGGCGCCGCCAAAGTAAAAGCCACCACCGCCGAAGATCAGAAGGAGAATCAGGAGTATGATAATTAGGTTCATAGCTACCACTATACCCCATTTTAAACGACCGCCCGGATTTTTTTCATATTGCTAACATTTTCCTAACGGATAGGCCTTCGGGCGGTCTGGATAGGATCGCAGTCAGAAACGGGGTCATTCCACCACTCTCGTGACGACCCGATGGGCGGGGAAAATGGGGTCACCTCGCCAGACATGGATCGATCAACCAACCGCCCTCGCAGAACACGGGATTTTCGCGCCTTTCACTCCGCCGTCTTCGGCTCCTCGGTCTTCTTCTTGTAGGTGCTCTGCACGTAAACCTCGCGGAGCTCCTTCATGCCGATCTCGCAAGGGCTCTGCGCCATGAGGTCGGCTCCCTTGTTGTTTTTCGGGAAGGCGATGACCTCGCGGATGCTGTCCTCCCCGGAAACGAGCATCGCGATGCGGTCCAGCCCGAGGGCGAGGCCGCCGTGCGGAGGCGCGCCGAAGCGGAACGCATCGAGGATGTGGGCGAACTTGATCTGCTGCTCCTCGGGCGTGACCCCGAGAACCTCGAACATCTTCGCCTGGAGATCCTTTTCGTGGATACGGATCGACCCACCGCCGAGCTCGTAGCCGTTGAGCACGACATCGTAGGCGACGGCGCGGACATTGGCGTAATCGCCTTTCTCTAACAGCTCCATGTCATCCGGGTGCGGGCGGGTGAATGGGTGGTGGACGGCGCCCCAAGCGCCGCTTTCCTCATCCTGCGCGAGCAGCGGAAAATCGACGACCCAGAGGAAATTGAATTTGTCGGAGCCCTTGTTGAGCTCCTGCATCACCGCGCACTCGGAACGCACGCGCCCGAGGATGGTGGAAACGCTTTCGCGCGAACCGGCGGCGAAGAAGACGATGTCGCCCTCCTCCAAATTCATGGTCTTGGTGACGGCTTCCTTTTCCGCATCGGAAAAAATCTTCCACAGCGGGCTCTTGTATTCGCCGCCTTCCAGCTTGATGAAGGCTAGGTTTTTCACCGGCAGGCCGGCCTGCACGGCGATTTCGTTGAGCCGGTTCATCTGGCCGGTGGTGATGCCTGCGAAGCCTTTCGCATTGATCGCACGGACTACGCCACCGCCATCAAGGACGCCCTTGAAAATCTTGAACTCGGTGGCTGCGAAGACCTCCGCGAGATCGGTGATTTTAATATCGAAGCGTGTGTCCGGCTTGTCGGAGCCGTAGATATCCATCGCCTCGGCGTAGGTCATGCGCGGGAATTCGGCAGGAAGATCGATA
>Ga0163144_10002313_pt1 | contig 44216 bp, 45 predicted proteins | sample OliLak19BULKMAT1_FD_123175 | JGI IMG/M metagenome (GOLD analysis project Ga0163144, IMG submission 123175) | Freshwater microbial mat bacterial communities from Lake Vanda, McMurdo Dry Valleys, Antarctica - Oligotrophic Lake LV.19.BULKMAT1 | ecosystem: Environmental > Aquatic > Freshwater >...
AACTCAGCCTGAACAGCCACCAATTCACGAAGCTCAGCTTCCACCGAATCGGCCATAACCCAATTATGCCAGATGGTCGCCTTTACTCAGGACGACACGCCGCGAACCCAGCTGAATAGCTACCTGTCGGGAGCATTTCGAGCGCGTGCGATGCTGCGAGCGTTCGGGGTTGGCATACGTCCGACCCATGAACCCGAACAAGGAGCACGCATGCCCAGCACCCGACTCCTCCTGGCGGCCCTGGCGGCGACCGCCATCGCCGCCGCGACGACCGCACCCGCCATCGCTGATGACCGCGGGGGCCGCGACCGAGGGCTGCAACCGACCTACACCATCGATGGTCAGGACGTCTTCCCCGAGGGTGTGGCCTTCGACGGCCGCAACCTCTACACCTCCTCGGTGGCTGACGGAACGGTCTACCGCGGCTCGATCCGGTCCACCACGTTGACCCCTTTCCTGCCTGGCGGCGCGGACGGGCGCACGGCGGCGACGGGCATGACAGTCACCGGTGACCGGCTGATCGTCACGGGCGCCAACACCGGCCGCGCCTGGGTCTACAGCACCCGCACGGGCGAGTTGATCGCTGCCTTCGAGGTCCCTGACAACGCTCCAGGTTCCACCTTCGTCAACGACGTCACGGTGACGCGGGACGGCACGGCCTACCTGACCGACTCGTTCCGTGCGGTGATCTACAAGATCGACGCCAAGGAGATCCGGGGCAACCGCGCCGACGCGGACGGCCTGCTCGACGTTGCCTTCGACACTTCGGTGGCCCCCCTGATCCCCGGCGGGTTCAACGCGAACGGCATCGCGACCACCCCAGACGGTAGGGGACTGCTGGTCGTCTACTCCGCCGCCGGTGCGCTGTACCGGGTCGACCTGCGCACCGGTTCGGTGGCGCAGGTGGACCTCGGGGGTGTGCCGGTCCCCAGTGGCGACGGCCTGGTGCGGGACGGCAAGACCCTGTACGTGATCCAGAACTTCCTCAACACGATTCTGCCCATCGACCTCAGCAACAGTGGTCGCAGGGGCGTGGTGGGCACCGGCTTCAGTTACGACGGCGCCGACATCCCGACCACGGGTGTCCTGGTCCATGATCAGCTGGTCGTCACGAACAGCCAGTTCGACACGCTGTTCGGCGGCGCGCCGCTGACCAGCGAGATCTTCTCGCTGTCCACCGTCGACCTTCCCTGACCCACTCGACCGACCCCCGTTCTACGGAGATCGTGGGTGAATCGCTGTCAAGCCGCACCGCTGGCTTTCTGGGCGAATGTGACGGGGCCAGCTGTGTCACGGTGTTCACCCGCAGCCTGCTGAGCGCGGACGCCGCTGTCGGATCATCTGGAAATCGAGACCCGGACCTGGGACGTGCCACCCGAGTGGTTCAAGACCGCCGACATCACCGAGTACGTGTCCCGGGCGATCGGTTGGGTACGGGGGCAACGGCTGCCGGCCTCCTGACAGGATCCGTGGCGTGAGCCGCAGCATCGACCTCAACGCCGACGTCGGCGAGTCCTTCGGCCGCTGGACCCTGGGCGCCGACGCGGCCTTGCTGCCCCATCTGAGCAGCGCGAACGTGGCGTGCGGGTTCCATGCCGGTGACCCCACGACGATCCGCCGGACCTGCGCGCTGGCGGTCACCCACGGCGTGACCATCGGCGCCCAGGTCGGGTACCGCGACCTCGCGGGGTTCGGCCGCCGGTTCATCGACATCGACCCCGCCGACCTGGCTGCCGACGTCGCCTACCAGATCGGCGGACTCAGGGCGCTGGCCCGGTCAGAAGGCGGCACCGTTCGGTACGTCAAGCCGCACGGCGCGCTCTACCACGCGATGTCCAGCTCGCCCTTCCAGGCGCAGGCGCTGGTGAGTGCCGTCGCCGAGGTGGACCCGACGCTCGTCATCGTCGGTTTCCCGGGGTCCCATCTGGACGCGCTCACCGAGGCGGCGGGACTTGCGCTTGTCCACGAGGGGTTCGCCGACCGCCGCTACGAGCACGGGCGGTTGCTGGACCGGGCGCGGCCGGATGCCGTGCTGACCGACACCGCCGCCGTCGCAGCGCAGGCCGTGTCGTTGGCCAGCGCCGGAGCCGTCGCCACGATCTGCCTGCACGGCGACACCCCCGGCGCAGACCGATTGGCCGCCGCGGTCCGTGTCCGGTTGGCCGGCGAGGGCATCTCGATCGCGCCTTTCGCTGGCTGACCCGGTCGTCGTCGCGATGAACAGGTGGCGCGCCGTCGGCGACACCGGCTGGTTGCTGGACGTCGAGCTGACAGGGGGCGACCTGCTGGACGCCCGCCGCGTGCTCGCCGTGGCGCACCAGGTTCAGAAGGCCGCCGGCGCCGGTCTCGTCGATGGGGTCGTCGATGTGGTGCCGGCGGCCGCCACCGTGCTGGTTACCACGACACCGGGTCGTCACGCTCGGCTGGGCGCCTGGCTGGCCACGCTCGCGCTCGTCACTGCCATGACCGGTGACGAGGAGGGCCCGCCCGCGACCATGGTGACGTTAAGGGTCCGCTTCGACGGTGATGACCTGGCGGCAACGGCCGATCTCACCGCGCGAAGCGTCGAGGCCCTCGTCGCGACGCTGACTGGTGTGACCTGGACCGCCGCCTTCACGGGCTTCGCACCCGGCTTCGCGTACCTGGTGGGCGGAGGCTTGGATGTGCCGCGGCGCTCGAGCCCCCGTCCGCTGGTCCCAGCCGGCACGCTGGGCTTGGCCGGTCGCTACGCCGGAATCTATCCACGGGCCACTCCGGGTGGCTGGCGCTTGATCGGCAGGGCGGTGGACCTGCCGCGATTGTTCGACGCCGAGCGGAGTCCGCCCGCGCTCATCTCGCCCGGCACCAGAGTGCGGTTCGTCAGCGCGTGACGGCGCCAGGACTGCTGGCCGAGGCCGTGAGCGGTCAGGTGCTGGTGCAGGACCGTGGGCGACCCGGCCTCGCGCATCTCGGTGTCGGCGCCGCCGGGGCGGCCGACCGGTCGGCGCTGCGGCTGGCCAACCGGCTGCTGGCCAACCCCGACGCTGCGGCCGGCCTGGAAGTGCTGTTCGGTGGCCTGGCGCTGCGGGCACTGCGCGATGTCGTACTTGCGGTGACCGGTGCGGATGTACCGATCCTGGTTCGAGGACGGGCGGTGGCGAGAGCCGGTCCCGTACCGCTGGCTGCCGGAGACACCATCGACATCGGCCAGGCTCGGTCGGGCCTGCGGTGCTATGTGGCGGTTCGCGGCGGGATCGTGGTGCCCGGTGTCCTCGGCTCGCGCTCCTACGACACCCTCGCCGGCCTAGGCGCGCGGCCGCTGCGTGAGGGTGACGCGCTGCCGATCGGGCCGGCGCCTGCTTCGTTTCCTGTCCTCGACGCGGCCCCGATGCCGGTGAACGCGACGTCGAGCGTCGTTGCGAGAATCCGGCTCGGCCCTCGACTCGAGTGGTTCGACGAGGGGGCGGCGGGGCTGCTCATGGCAGGGCAATGGCAGGTCGGTACCGACTCCGATCGGGTCGGGATCCGATTGACCGGCCCGACGATCGCGTGGCGAGCCGACCGCGGTGAACTGCCGAGCGAGGGTATGGTCCGCGGGGCGGTGCAGGTTCCGCCGAATGGCCTACCGGTGATCCTGGGACCTGATCATCCGGTCACTGGTGGCTATCCCGTGATCGCCGTCGTCGCCGACGCCGATATCGACCTGCTGTCACAGGTGCGCCCCGGGGACAGCATGCGGTTCGCGTTGTTCCGGTAGAATTGTACGGACACGCCCGATCTCGATTTCCGGCAGCTATCCGCGTATCCAAGGATGGCTGGGTAGCGTGTGCGACTGCTCGCATAGAGAAGGGAACGTCGATGCGATCAGTGGTCTTCGCATCCCATGTCGCGTATCTCGACGACATCACGGGCTGTGGCGTGCTGGTGCGGCCCATGCCACATGACGACGTCGTGGCGCCCATCGCGGGCCAATCGCTGCACGAGGCGGACTGGAACGCGCTCGTGCGGCTGCTCGACGACGAGGGCTGGGAACCCATCGAGGACGAGGACAACCGCGGCCTGCCCTGCGTCGAGGGCTACACCCGGGACGGCAAGCAGATCATCGTGCTGTCCGGTCGCGATCCCCTGACCACCGGTCTCGACCTCGACGAGGTGGCTCGCAGCTTCGCCGAGCTGCATGAGCTCGCGGGCCTGGTCAGCGCCTTGTGACGAGCAAGTCAGGCGTCCAGCGCCGGCGGTGCGAGGACTGCCGAGGGGGCGCCGCAGAAGGCCGCCAGCTGGGCCGGCAGCATCGGTCGACCGAGCAGGTACCCCTGACCGTATGGGCACCCCAGCCGTCGCAGCGCCGCCAGCTGGCCGGGGGTCTCGACACCCTCGGCGACCGCCCGTAACTGCAACGACCGGGTCAGTTCGAGCACGGTCGCGACGACCGCGTAGTCCCGCTCGTCGCTGCCCAGCCCCTTGACGAACTCGCGGTCGATCTTGACATCGTCGACGGGAAGGCGCCGCAGGTAGGCGAGTGAGGAATAGCCGGTGCCGAAATCGTCGACGGCAATCCGGACACCCAGCTCCTTGAGTTTGGCCAGCTGCCGCGGCGCATTCTCGGGGTCGTTCATGACGACGCTTTCGGTCAGTTCCAGGGTGATTGACTCGGGTCGCACCCCCGCAGCATGAAGCTCGGATGCAATGACCGCCGGGAAATTGTCGGCCGCGAGTTGATGACCTGAGACGTTGATGTTGAGTCGCAGCAGGGGGTGCATCGATCGCCAGGACCGAAGCTGGCGAAGACTGTCCCGAAGCACCCATCGCCCCAAGTCCTCGATGACGCCGATCTCCTCCGCGACCGCGATGAAGGTGGTCGGCGCGATGTTGCCCCGCACCGGGTGATGCCACCGGGCCAGCGCCTCGACCCCTGCGACCAGGCCGGTTGCCAGGTCCACGACCGGTTGGTACTCCAAGTGCAACCGCCGCGCGGTCAGCGCTGCCCGCAGGTCGGCGACCATGGTCAGCCGCTGCCGACTCTCCTCGCGCATGTGGGACTCGAAGACCACGGCGTGACCGCCGCCGCTCTTCTTCGCCCGGTACATCGCGATGTCGGCGTCACTGAGCAACGAGGCCGCGTCATGAGACTCGTCGCCACCGATGACGTAGGCAATGCCGATGCTTGCATCGATGGCGGCCGTGGTGCCGCCGATGACGAACGGCTCGCGCAGCACGGCGATGATGCGTTGCGCAATGGCGCGGCCCTCGGATGCCACCGGGCCGCGGATGGCGACGGCGAACTCGTCGCCCCCCAGCCGGGAGGCGATGTGGTTCTCGTGAAGGCACTCGCGCAGGCGGCTGCTGACGGCGGCCAGCAACTCGTCACCTGCCTGGTGTCCCAGGCTGTCGTTGACACTCTTGAACCGGTCCAGGTCGATGAACAGCAAGGTCAGCGCCTCGTCATCGTCGGTCTCCAGCATCTTCGTCAGCAGGCTGAGAAACAGGGTGCGATTGGGCAGGCCCGTGAGAAGGTCGTGTCGGGCCTCGAAGACCTCCGCGGCGGTGCGCGCATCGGTGACCGCGAGCCCCACCTGCTGGGCGAACGCCTGCAGCAGAGCTGCGCGGTTGGTGTCGTCCGCGGGGTCGGCAGGCGACTGCAACAGCGCCAGCAGCGCTCCTGCGGGGGCATCCCGCACGATCACCGGGGCGGCCAGCAGGTCGGGCCTGGTGGTACCGCGGCCGGTGCGCAGGCTGGTGGCGCTGCTGTCGATGATGCGCGCCTTGTCGGCGGGACCGACAGGCACGGACGTGGCGACGAGACTCGGCGACCGGCCGTCATCGGTCTCGCAGACCACGAGACCAACGACGACGTCGCCCAGGATGCTTGCCGCCGAGGCGACGATCTGGTCGAAGATCTCCGGGAGCGGTGTGCGCGCGGAGATCAGCCGCTGGACGCCCAGCAGGTGCTCCAGCACTCGCTGCCGGGCCTCGCCGAGCCGCAGCAGCCGCAGTCGCTCCTCCGACTGCCGCCGGATCTCCTCGTCGGCCGTCGACAGGCGAGTCCTGGCACCTGCAAGAGCGCGACCGATGTCGCCGAACTCATCGCCGCCTGCGGGCATCTCGTGCTCGCGACGATCACCGGCGGCGAGCGCAGTGACACCACCGACCAGCTGCACCACATCGGTCCGGGTTCGCCAGATCACGGCGACGCCGATCCAGGTCGCGGCCGCGAACCCCAGGATCGCGACGACCAGCGCCAGGTCGCGGGAGTGCTCGAGTGTTCTGACGTGGACATCCAGCAGGTCCTGGAGGGTGTCGGCGGAGGGTCCGATGGCGGCGTCGACCGCAGCGAGTGCGGGGCCCTGCTCGATGCTCTCGGCATCGGCGAAGTCCTCCGTGATCGCATAGGCGAGCTGGGACAGGGTGCGAGACGCCGTCATGAGCGGTGCCACGTCGTTGCCGAAGCCGGGGTCAGTGGACTGGTCGACGCTGGCCTGCAGGTCGTGCCTGATACCGGTCGAGGCGGCGGAGAGCACACCGGCCTGGACCGACCGCGACCCGACGAGGCTGTGACCGACTGGTACTGGTGCGGCGGCCTCTGCGGTCGCGACCAGGGCGGCAGGTAGGCGCTCCACCAACGCGCGCAACAACGAGAATCGTGACGACTCGGCGTCGCCGAGCAGGTTGCTGGTCCGGCTGACCTCCGTGACGAAGAGTCTGAGTGCCTCCGCCGTGCGTACCCGGGACTGCGGTGAATTCGGGTTGTGCTGGTCGACGGCGCGGAGTACGGCGTCTCCTACACTCTCGGAGACCAGCTCTGGATGGGCGATGATCTGCGTCTTCAGCTCGATCGGGTCGACGGTGCGGCCGTCGACGACATCCACTATCACGTGCAGAGTCGTTGCCACGATCCCCACGCCGTACCGTTCCGTCGCGGCGACCTCGATCTCCACCCCGAGTGAGGCGGCAAATGAATACGTGGTGACCAGGCCGGGGATCAGCAGACAGGCGACGAGCGCCCCGATGCGCCGAGCGATACTCAGACCGTCAAGGACAGCAAGGACCGGTGCCAGCGCTGCCGGGGGAGGGGGCAGGCGCCGCAGCGGGCCGTCAGTCGGCGTCGCCACTGGTCAGCAGACTCGGGGCATACGGGTGGTGCGCTCCCCGAGTACTCACGCTGCGTGTATCGGTCGAGTCGGGGGTGCGGTTGAGCGGTGGGTGCGCACGAGGCGGGCCGGCGCTGGCACACTGGACGCGCCGGGGTCACCCGGCCTGGCGGCCGGTCACGGGCCGGTGCTCGCCGGCGTGGCGCAATTGGTAGCGCACCCGACTTGTAATCGGGCGGTTGTCGGTTCGAGTCCGACCGTCGGCTCCACTGTTTACCTGGTCACAGCCTTGACAACCAGCCTCCGAGCAAAAGGGGGACGGGCACCGCACCGTCCGCGCCCACGGCCGCCGGGTCGCAGCCACCGCCGATGTCGAAGCACTTGCCGACCTTTTCGCCCTGGCGGCCGAGCTCGACACCGCCACGCACAACGTGACCGGGCTGCGCCAGGCTGGCTACCCCTGGGCTGAGATCGCCACCCGCACCGACACCACCCGACAAGTCACCCAACAACGTTGGGGACACGCTGCGACCGCGTAGCAGCCCCCCGCCCTGGAGCCGACAGAAGGTCAGCAGCCCGTCCGATGGCACCGTCCTTGACGACACGGGACAGCACTAGAGCTGGGCAGGCGCCCTCGCAGGGCGCCCTCACCTGCGTTCGCAACGAGGGGTTCAGCTTGCTAGGTACCGCTCCAGCGCCTCGCGGGCGAGGCTGGACAGGGTCACGCCCCCGCGGGCCGCGCGCTCCTCGGCCTTACGCCGAAGCTGTTCCGGCATGCGGAAGGACAAGATGGGGGAGTGAGTACCTGGGCGGGTCAGCGAGGGCCGACCAGCGCGTAGCTTCGTCTGGACATCGGCGACTGCCCGCTCGACGTAGGCGTTGTCGATCCGGTTGCCTTTGGTGTCGTACTCCTCTGCGATGTCGAGGTCTACGACTCCGGGCTCCAACTCCTACCGCTTGCTCATCAGTCTTTCTTCGGCTTGCTCCGGTAGTCCGTGGGCATGGCGTGGATGACCAGCAGCCGCTCGCCCTGGTCGATGCCGATGATCTCCAGCTCGACGCCGCGGGCGTCCACACCAATCCAGACCAGCCGGTCGTCCATGTCATCCCAATCGGCCGGGACGAGCGTCGGCTCGCTGTTGTTCATTGTTCACCACAGCGAGATGCGATCTGCCCCAACCCGATGCTTGCGCGCGGACTGAGTCAGCTTCACCCTCACCACTGCAATTGGGTCACACGAAACCCACGAGGTCGAATGACTCAGTGAGGGTGGACGCGCCTGGCCCAGCCCGCCCACCGGACGACGCCTGCCCGGGACCAATCTGTCACGCCAGTGTCACTATCACCTGCGGACGCCAGCGGACGACCACGACCGTCGATGACTGCAACCAGGCGCCCGACCTGCTTGTTTCCGCCCTTGCTGACACGGCTAGGAACCTCGTTGGTGGCGTCACGCTGAGCCTATCGGGCGGTTTCGGGTTCGAGTCCGGACGTCGGCTCTGTTCCCTGTGACCAGTCGTTTTGTCCGCTGATCACGTCCCTGGGGGAGGCGCTCCCGCGTTTACCCCGTCTTTACTCGTGCCACTCACGACGGCCTCGAGTACAGCCCCTCGGGCGCCCGTCGACGCGACCCGGCGGCCGAATAGACGTGGGGCTCATGGCCCACTTGGGCGTGGGAAAGTCGTCGGAGCGGCAGTCATTTGTGCGGTGTACCGGTCTTGGACCGCGAACCCGAGGCAGCCCATCCGCAACCTGCGGATTGAAAGTCCGTTCACGTGGGCGCCAAACACCCCTGATCAGCGCTGAGAGCGCACCGCTGGCACCAGAGCGATCTGAGCAACCGGGGCGAACGTCGGATCGAGTCCCACGACTTTTCCCACGATCATCGCCGGAGTTTGGCGGAAGGGGCATGTCACGTGATGATCGCGGTGGGCCGGGTGTCGGTTTTGCCTAGGCCGCGACCCGGTCGCGGGCGACCACCGGCTGCCTCGTGATGGGGCTGACCCGGCCGTGGAACTCGGCCATGCTGGGCCGCATGAGTCGCAAGATCTCGACGGTGCTGGTGGGGACGTGGTATTCGTCGACGAGCCGGGTGAAGGGGATCTCGGCGTCGAGATCCAGAACCTCCATGCCGACGATGACATTGAACGCGTCGAGGTCGAGGTTGATGGCGTCGGTCAGGCTGACGGTGCGTGCCACAGCCAAGTCGCTCAGCGTGACATAGGCCAACCCGGCCTCTACGTCAAGCACGACACGCACGGTGCGACTAGTCGGCATCGTCATCCCTCCATGCTACGGACTTGACCACGTACAGGGAACTCTGGGTCTCATCGACAGGGAAGCACCAGACCTTCAGCTCCCTGCCGTCCATACCCGGACCGTAGTGGCAGACGCTGTTCTTGGGCGTGGAGTGGCTCATTCGGACGTTGGCGAGGGTGTGCCCGACGTCGTCGGTGGTCACTCGACGCCGGTGCATCTGGTCGCGTGCGTGCTGGCGATACCGGATGATCGCTCGGGTGCCTTCCCCTGCCGTCCGGGGGGCTGCGATTCTCGGGGCTGCTGTTCCAGCGGCTGATGGACCACGAAGAAGGACTGGCGGGCCAGCTCTGCCCCCTCGACTCCAAGTGTGACGTCGTCGCGGCCCTCCACAGGCAGAGGCAGGGTGACGTTGGCGGCGAACGGGGCCGAGCGTGGCCCGTCGATGGCCGTCTCGTCCAGGTTGAGGTCGATCTCGGTCACCAAGGACAACTCAAAGCTATGGTCGGCGCCGATGACCGTCAGCGTCGCGGTGACTCTGTCCTCGGTGTCGTCGAACAGCAGGCGCCCTGCCACGCTCCTCGAGTAGGGCACCGGGAGGTGGCTGACCTGGAGGTACGTGACGCCCAACCCTGGGACCGACATCATCCCGTTCGGTTCGAGCCGGACGTGCTCGGCGAGGAACATATAGTCCACGCTCGCCACAGGCAGACAGTAGCGGGGCCGCTCGGCGCCGGCTGTGACCAGTGGCTCGAGCCCGGACCGCAAGGCTGAGCCGACCCTGAGGTCCGGGTGGGCGGCCAGCCTCGCCGTAGGCGGCGGGGTGGTCTCGCATCCGCATCGTCGGTTTGCTTCCGCGGGCAGTCGAGGACGAGGCTGTGCCCCCCGGGCGGGTTACGGCCAAGGCGGGCAGGTCCGGTCAGGTGAAGGTCGCAAACCGGAGTAGGAGGCCGCGCCATGGCGGTGACGCCGCGTGAGGAACTAGCGGAAGCCCTCGCAGCGCTCGCGCCTGCGGCGGCGGCCGGCATCGAGCTGCAGGTGAACCCTGACGACGTGCACGTGGAGGTGGTGGGGGTCGGCCACGTCGATCTGCCACTGACTCTCGCGCAGGCGAGCACGCTGTCTGGTCTCGGTCGCCCGGCGAAGTTCGGGCGGGGTGAGCGCACTCTGACTGACCGCCGGGTACGTGACACCTGGGAGGTTCCCAAGGAGCTCGTCCACGTGGAGTGGTCTGCGAGGTTCGCGGCGGCGCTGGACGCCGTGCGTGATGGGCTCGGGTTGCCGCCGTCATGCCGGCTCCTGGCGCAGCTGCACTCGGTGCTGGTGTACGAGCCGGGTCAGTTCTTTGCCCCGCACCAGGACTCCGAGAAGGACGACTCGATGGTCGCCACGCTGGTGGTCACCCTGCCGTCGACGCACACCGGCGGCGAACTCGTCCTGCACCACGGCGAGCGGGAGACCACGTACCGGGCCTCGAAGTCCAAGGTCTGCCTGGTGGCGTTCTATGCCGACTGCCTGCACGAGGTGCGGCCGGTGTCCTCGGGGCATCGGGTAGCGCTGACGTACAACCTGCTGCTGGAAGGCGATTCCGCCGCCGCGAGTCCCACCGACGAACCTGTCCTCGCGGACCTGACGGCTCCGCTGCTCGCGCACCTGTCCACCCGGCGCACGCACCGGTACCGCGATGAGGTGCTGGACCCCCCGAACCGGTTGGTGTACCTGCTGGATCGCGAGTACACCGCGCGTGGGCTGAGCTGGTCACGGTTGAAGGGAGCAGATGCCCGGCGGGTGGCGCTGCTGCGGTCGGCGGCGGACTCGGTGGACTGTGAGGTGGCGTTGGCGCTGGCGGAGATCCAGGAAACCTGGGACGCCTTCGAGCCGGATGACCGGTCCACCCGCCGGCGCTGGTCCGAGGACCCGGCCCGGGACGCCGGTCCGGTGGATTATGAGTTGGAGAGCCTGCTCGACTCCTCGATCCGCCTGACCCGGTGGACCGATCCCGCTGGCACGTGGGTGGAAGACATCGCACTGGATGTGGACGCGGACGAGGTCTGCGCGAGCACGCCGACCGCCCAGCTGAGGCCGTATGAGTCCGAGTTCGAGGGCTACATGGGCAACTACGGCAACACGATGGACCGCTGGTACCGGCGTGCGGCCGTCGTCGTGTGGCCGCGGGCGCGCTCGTTCGCGATCCGGGCGGAGATCTCCCCGCTGCAGGCGCTGGAGGAGGTGGTCGCCACGGTGCGAGCAGCCCGGGGCACCGGGCGCGACCAGGCCCGGATTGCCGCTCTTGCGGCGGTGGTGACCCTGGCCCCGTTCTGGGACGGCCTGGTCCGCAGCCAGGACCAGACTGGTTTGCTGCCGAAGGCGCTGCGTGTGGCGTCGGTCCTCGACGACGCCGACACCGCCGTGGTGCTGTTGCGACCGTTCCAGGTCGAGACGCTGCGCCGCAGCCATGTCAAGGCGCTGACGAAGGTGGCCGGGCGCTACGGCCAGGCGTGGGCCGGTGAGCTGGTGAGGACCTGGTTCGGTGACCCCCGATGGCCGTACCGAGCGCTCACGGTCGGGGAGGACCGCACCCAATGGGCCAGGAGAATGCCCGAGTTGGCCCAGGCGCTCGGCGCCGAGGGCGAGACCGGGGTCGCGGTGGGGCGGGACCTGCTCGGCGGGACCTGGGAGTACCTGGCGGCGCAGATCGACGTCTGGTTGCGGCATGGTCGGCCGAGCTACCTCCGGACCCATCTCGCGCCGCTGGGTGAACTCCTCGCCGGGCTGCTGCAGGCCGCGGGCATTCTGGACGCCGTCGATCTGCGGGACGCCATCCTTGCTCACCTCAGTCGCCATCCGGATGCCATCCTGCACTGCACGCTGAGGGCGCTACGAACTGCGGCGTCACCAACGCCTGACGTGCGTGAACGCTCTGCAGTGCCCGACCTGGCGGCCGACTGCGCCGCCCGGCTGCGGGCGCGGCTCGCCCGCCCGGCACGAGCGGCCGACGACTGGTCTGTGGACGCGCCGGAAGGTTGTACATGTGACTTGTGCGCCGAATTGGGTGCGTTCCTTCGCGATCCGCACCGGATCACGCTGGATTGGCCGCTCGCCGAGAAGCGCCGGCAGCACGTTCACCAGCGCATCCAGGACGCCGAGTTGCCTGTCACCCACCAAACCCGGCGCGAAGGCCGCCCCTTCGTCCTGGTCCTGACCAAGAGCCCCGACCTCTTCGCGCACGAGCAGAACGCCCGCGCCCAAGCCCAAGCGGATCTGGACTGGATCACCGCGACCTGGACGGGCGGGCTCTGAGCCACCCGGGCAGACACCTCACGCTCCGCAGGAACTCGATAGGTCGAACGCTGACCCCTTACCCACCGCCATGTTCCTCACCCGCGTCCACGACCGGTTCCTGCCCACCGGACTCGCGGCCCTGACCGACCCCACCAACACCGGCCCCCTACGCGCAACTGCCGACCGATACAGCCAAGCCATCGACGTCCTCGCCCACCACAACGGACTCACCGCCTGAACCCGACCCCACAACCACCAACCCGACTCAAAAACCCGGCTTCGCGGGACCCAGCCCTCTAGGCGCGGTGATGACGCCCCCGCGCTGTTGGTCGCGGCGTAAGCCGGACGGCTGTCTGGGGGAAGGGTGTCGGTGTGGCGCGTTAGCGTGCGCGTCGCGCTCCGCCCACCCGCCTCGGCCCTGCCGCGCTGCCTGCTGCGCACGGCGAGTTCACTCGGTGGAGGGTGGTCATGACGGAGTCGATGCTGCGGTATCTCGATGTCGACCGGGCGTTGAACGACAACCCCACGATGACGCTCTTCCGGCAGGAGAAGTGGGGCCCGATCATCCTGGCGACGCTGATGTAGGTGTTCAGCGAGGGGCAGCGGGAGATCCCGGTCGATCAGTTCCACACGCAGGTGCGGCGGGTGTTCTTGGCGATTCAAGAGGACATGCCGGACTGTCCTCTCGATCCGGATGATCTGCGGGCGGTCCGTGACCGGTGCAAGTCGTGGGTGGACCGGGGGTGGCTGGGCCGGTTCACGGTGAGTGAGTCAGAGGTGTACCGGCTGACGGCGGAGGCGCGGGAGGCCATCCGGATCACCCGGGACCTTTCGAGTACCCGCGCCGCGTTGAGCGAGTCGCAGGTTCGGATCATCCTCGACCAGGCGCAGGCGCTGGCGTTGAAGGCGACGGCGGACCCGGAGGCTCGGAAGGAGCGGTTGCATCAGCAGATCGAACGGCTCGACGCCGACCTGGAGGCGGCGCGGGCGGAGATGGCTCGTCTGGAGGCGGGCGGGGCGGTCGAGTTGGCTGACTCAGACGTGATCTTGTCGGACTTCCTGCACCTGACCGGGGAGATCGCCCGGCTGCCGGAGGACTTGAAGCGGGTGGAGGCGTCGTTCGCGTCGATGGCGCGGGAGATCGTCGACGATTTCCTAGCCGACGAGCGACCGCACGGGGTGATCGTCGGTGAGTACCCGGGACGGATCCACAACCTGGTCGAGGCTGACCCGTACGGGCGTGGATTCGCACAGGCGAAGGCGCTGCTCGGCGACCGAGCGTCGCGGGAGGCGCTGCGCCGCAACTTGGAACTGATCCTCACCCACCCATTCGCCGAGTTGCTCAACGACCAGGACCGGGCGGAGGCGCGGCGGATCGTGCGGATGATCGCCGCCGCTGTCGAAGGGGTGTACCTGCAACGGCGGGAACTGACTGAACGGGTTGGCAACTTCCTGCGCTCGAACGACGCGAGCCGGGAGCGGGAACTGGCGCAGGCACTCCAGGCCGCGCAGGTGGCGTTGCGGGAGTGGGTCGACCGCAACCCTGGCGGCCGTGCGCGGCTGGCGACACCGGTCGGGCACGTCGCGCTCGACATTGACAGCGACGGGTTGGTGCTGTCGGACGGTCAGGTGGGTGTGGCCGATGTGGCGGTGCTGCGCGAGCAGCCGCAGACCGTGGTGGTGCGGACCCCTTTGACGCCGCTGCGACAGTCCGGCGGTGCGGGTGCGACGGTGTTGCCGGTGTCGGCGATTCGGGCGCTCGGCGGGCCGTTCTACGACGACCTGTCCAGGGCGATCGAGCAGGCGCTGACCCGCCGTGCCCGGGTGCCGGGCGACGAGGTGTTCAACTCGTTGCCGGACAGGACGCGGCGGCCGGTGGACCTGTTGGGGTTGCTGAACCTGGCGACCGACTCCGGGGGGATCGACCTGGCCGGTGTGCCGATGTTGTTCCTCGCGGTCCGCCCGGACGGCACCGCCCAGACGTTCGAGGCACCGCCGATGGTGTTCACAGCCGCAGTTCGAGTTCCGCGCGTCCAGCTCACAGGGTTACGTCATCCTGGTCGGTGGCCGTCGGCGTGTTGGGTCACGAGCCAGCCACGTCGTGCCTGACGGAGGAACTGTACACAGGAGCGCTCTCCTGTGTACAGTTTCTCCTCAGCGGCGGAAGGAGTCGTCATGCGTGAGGTCCGAGTGATCACTGGCGAGGCGGCGATCGACCGCCTGCCCATGACTTTTACGTACAGCCAGGCCCTGGAAGTCGGGCTGACGAGGGCTTCGCTGTACCGGCTCCGGGACGACGAGCTCATCCATCTGATCGCCCGGGGCTTGTACCGCCGGGCCGATGCGCCGTCCGCCGATCTCACGCTCGCCGCAGTCGTGGCGCGCGCGCTACAGGCCACGATGTGCCTCGTCACGGCGCTCGCGCGGCACGACCTCACCGACGAGATCCCGGGTGCTTACGACATTGCCCTCCCACGGGGGACGCGTCGGCCGGGTATCGACGGTCCCATCCGTTGGCACGCCTTCGACCGGGACACGTTCGACATCGGGCGTGACGTGATCACGCTCGACGGCGACGTCATCATTGGCCTATACTCCGCCGAACGGTCGGTCGTTGACGCTTTCCGGTTGCGGGGGACGGAGGGCGCTGATGTCGCTCACGAGGCTCTGCGGCGATGGCTGCGGCGACGAGGGTCCCAGCCGGCGGACCTGATGGCGATGGCGTCCCACTGGCCACGCGCGGTCGCTCCCGTCCGGACAGCTCTGCAGGTGTTGCAGTGAATCGGCTCACCAGGGCCACGACCGATGGTCGCGTCTACCTGGACCTGCAGAACCTGGCTCGTCGCGAGGGTCGAGCCACGGAGGAGTTGCTCGTCCTGTACGCCTTGGAGGGTTTCCTGGCTCGGCTGGCGCAGTCCGATCACGCCTCGCGCTTCGTCCTCAAGGGTGGGGCGCTGTTGGCGGCCTTCGGCGCTCGCCGCCCGACTCGCGACATCGATCTGGCTGCGCGGGACGTGCCGAGTGACGCCGAGCGCGTCCTGGCGATCGTCCGGGAGGTGGCGTCGCGCGATCACGACGACGGGCTGCGATTCGACACCGACGGCGTGGACGCGCAGACAATTCGGGACGAGGACGAGTACACCGGCGTGCGAGTGTCCCTACCGTGCTCGATGGCCACGGCGCGGCTGCGTCTGCACGTGGACGTCAATGTCGGTGACCCGATCTGGCCAGCCCCGCGAACTATCGCTGTGCCACGCCTCCTGGGCGGTGAGACGGCTTTGCTCGGGTACCCGCTGGAGATGGTGTACGCCGAAAAGATCGTGACTGCGATTCAGCGCGGCGTGACGAACACCCGGTGGCGCGACTTCGCCGACGTCCACCTCCTCTCCCGGGGGCAGGTGGTCGCCGGCTCGACTCTCCAAGAGGCACTGCGGATCGTGGGCGAGCACCGCGGGGCGGCCCTCATGCCTCTTGACGATCGGCTGGCTGGGTATCCCGCCGTCGCCCAGACGAAGTGGAGCGCGTGGCGGCGCCGACAGCAGCTCACCTCACGTGTTCCCGAGTTGTTCGCGACGGTCCTGGCCGCTGTGGTCCGGTTCGCGGACCCCGCCCTCCGCCAAGAGATCGGAGATCGGAGCTGGGACCCGGTCACTGAATCCTGGGTCGATCCCACCCGCAGCGGCTGAGTCAGACGGCGTTGGGCGACCGGGGACGAGGACGAGGTTGGAGCCGGGTGCTCGCGGGCTGTTGGGCAACAAGCTGTTGCCCAATTTCGGCAATGAGGTCGAGGAGCCGCGCACCTGCGAGGGAATCGTCGTCGCGCCGAGCGCAGGCGTCGGTCGGCGCATCGGGAGAACTTCCATGCTTTATCCATACCAATGGCTCGTGGTTACGCCCGACGAGCCACAACTGTTGGTGGTGCTGACTTCCTATCAGCGCAGGTCAAACCAACCAAGTCGACCGATCGCCAGGTGTCAACAACAGCGCATTTTGACTCGGGCGGTTTCGGGTTCGAGTCCCGACGTCGGCTCTTTGACCAGGGCAATTGAGCCACATTGCGAGCGTCAAGTGGCAACCTGCCCGGATGCTCACGGTTGGCAGACCGTGACGGACCACAGCGCTAGCGGGGGTGGGGTCGCCGCTCCCGCCGTCTGCCTTGGCCTGGCGCTGTCAGTAGCATGGGTTGGTGGTCTTAACTGTCGTTCGGCCACGTCACGTCGATGCCCTGATGTTCGTTCCCTCAGGCCGAATCCTCCCCAGTCGGGTGGCTCTCGACCGCGTCCGGTGGACCGTCCTGGATCCGGCAGAAGCAGTCATCAAGCCAGCGGGCGAGGTGCCACCCGATGGGGGTATGCCGGGATCACGTTGTGCCGATCGCGTCTAGGAGGTCAGCCGCGAGCGCTGCGGTGCTTGCGGCGACCACGTCCGGGTCGCCAACCCCGGCTTCGGCTTCCCCGGCCATGGCCGACCCCCGCGCGTCCGGTCCCGCAGCGAACAGCGCGCCGAGATGCCCTATCGCCTCGCGTGTCACCTCCGCCGACAGTGGATGGGCCAGCAGGACCCTGGCCAGCTGGACCAGCACCGGTGTGTCGACAGCAACCAGCAGCCGGTAGACGTCGTGGGCATCCTTCGCGCTCAACCGTGTGCTGCCTAGTCGCTCGTGGATCTTGTGTTGTTTAGCGACGATAAGGGCCATAGGGCCGGCGACGTTTGCAACGATTGACGGGCGGTCGTCAGCTGCCAGAGAGGGCACAACGGTCCGTGATCGGTCCACCAGGGCCGCTTCCAGGCCCTTGCTGCGCCGAGCGACCCGGTGGCAATGAGGCTCGATGTCGGCTGCACGGCGGCGGCCTTTGCCCGCAATCGTCTCCGGCACCATGAGGTCGACCGGCACGCCGTCGGGGCTCTCCCAGCAGCCGGGGTCCTTCGTGCGTCGCATGCGGAAACCGGCTGCCGTCATCGCCGGCTCGATGAGCGGCTCAGGCGCCAGGTTTCTGGCGTCGAGGAGGAGATCGCTGTCGCTCGTCAGCGGGGCCACTGCTAGCTCGACGTCGAGAGTTCGGAGGTACACCGCATGGGCTCCCACGACGACGACGTTGTCGGCGTGGTCGCCAAGCGCGGACAGGGCGTCGAGCAGGACCTCCCGAGAGCGAGTGAGTTCGTCAGCGTCGCCAGACACGCTCGTTCTCTTCCATCCAGTCAAGCAGATGCTCGCCCTCGCTCGGGTTGCGCCCCGGACCACTGAACAGGTCGACGGCCACCTGCGACGGCGCAGCGATGGTCATGCCCGACAAGGACCACGTCCGGTCGTAGACGACAGATGCTTGCGGACGGGCGAGGAGAACATTCGCCCCGGTGTCGGTCTGCCTCAGTCCCCAGGTGACGACGGCCGCCTCGATGTCATCGACGTAGACCATCGCTTGCCGCGCCGGCGCGAAAGGCGCCCACTGACGGGCTGCTAGAGATCCCGTTACCGAATACCGCGCGACACCGCCTGCGGAGATTCGCTCCGCTAGGGCTGACAAGCCGCGCGGGAACAGGTACCGCGCCTCGCCAACCAACTCGAGGAAGCTGTAGTCCTGGCTCCACCGCTCTAAGAGCTTCCGCCAGGACATGACCCGCATTGGACCGCGCTTCTCCCGCTCGACCAGGCCTTCCTGCAAGAGGAAGTCGACCACACGATAAACTGCGCCACTAGACACACCTGAGATGTCGATGAGGCGCCGAATCGGTAGTGGTTCGGAGTGGTCCACGATGGCCCGCACGACCTGAGCCGCCTGAGGCCCACGGAGCGTGCCTCTGGGGCGACCAGGTGGGCGCCACGGATCGCGGTCATTCGTGTGGACATGGACGAGCAGCGGTGGACGAGCGGACTCGAGGTGAGCGTTGCCGGTTGCGTCCGCGTAGGCAACGCCCCGCTCCTGGAGCCGCTGGCGGGTCGCCGGCGCGAGGTAGCGAGCGACGACCATCGGTCGGGCGTCGACAGAGTGCTGCTCGGTGAGGGCGCGAAGCTGGGCCAGCACCGGGTCCACATCGCGGGTGACGAGGGTTCGCTTTGCTTCGACAATGAGGCGGAGGGGTCTACCCGAGGGGGGCGTGACGGACAGGAGAGCATCCGCGCGCGGGGATCCACCCTTGGCCACGCTGAGTTCCCACCCTGGCGGTAGCCGTTGTTGGAGGGTTGCGATGGCCGTCGAGAGGACTGCGGCCGCACTTGCAGGTGCCGCCGCGTCGGCTGCCGGCTCAAGTCGGGACATGGCTCCTCCAAGTTCGCGAAACCCAGTGTTTCCGTTGCCAACGGATTACGCAAGTTTCCCGAACGGCAACCTCGTCGCGTCGTCCGTGCACCAGTGACCGACCCTGGGCACCAGCAGGGCATGTCGGCCCCGTGCGCCAAGCGGCGCCAGAGGTGACCACGGCGGCGGAGCTGCTCACGGAATGCTCACGACGTCTAGACGATCTCCCGGGATCGTCCGGTGCTGGAGGGGATGCCGCAAGGCCGTGACCAGCAGAGGAGCCCACGGGGCGGTGCTCATCGGCACGGTCCGCGACCGCTCCGGGCCCCCTTGTAATCGGGCGGTTGTCGGTTCGAGTCCCCGCGTCGGCTCTGTGACCATGGCTTTTGGTCCGTGGTTAGTCGGTCGCTGGCGGCGATCCCGTGTTTGCCCCCTGTTTAGCCCGGTTCCACCGTGGATCTTGGGACGTGAGTTGTGGGGGTGCTGCTGGCTGTCGTTGTGGTCGGGGGCTGAGGGGGGGCATGGGTGTCTGGCCGCTCTGCCGCCGTCCACCTCGAACACCCCCATAGACGGTGGACGAACGAGATGCACCTGCTTCATGTGCCCTCGACCTTGTGCAGCGTGCGGCTCGGGACCCCGGCGTTGGCCCCGCTGGCGTCGTGGCCGTCCTCCGCCGAGCAGATTTCGCGCGACCTCATCACCGAGGGCCATCAGGAGGGTCAGCCGGACATCCTCGTGGGGTAACAGGCCGCCGGTTTCCCCACGCAGACTCGCTGCGGAGCGCCTCGCGGTCGACCAGAGACTCTAGAACGACGCTGGCAGCGCCGCCCGAGAGGCGGTCGAGGCCGTCACCGCCCTCGACGCCTCATCGCATCGCGTGCTTTCCGGCTCGTCGAGTCCCGCGACCGCCCTTCAGCTTCCGGAGTCGAGGGCCCGCCGCACGCTATGACGGGGGTCCGTGGCGAGGTTGGCCCGGACCTCGTCGACCAGCTCCCCATTGGGGTCGTCGGACGCTGCGCCCCGCAGGTCCCTGATCTGCTCGGCGAGGACGCGTCGCACGGTGTGGTCCGAGTCGTTAGCGAGGTGGCGCAGGACCGGCCCGTGTCGGTCGGGCGTGACAGTGGCGATGACCGTGGCGAGCTGGCGGACCACCGGTCGCGTGTGGGAGGCCAGCAGCGCCGGGTCGAGGGCGGCGCGGGCGTATTCGCCGAGCCGAGACAGGGTGAGTGCGGCATCACGACGAGATCGTCATCGCCGCTGGCCAGTAGGAGGATCGCCTGGTCGCGCACCCACCCATGGTCTGTTGGGGTGACGGCGCAGTGGTGGGCGAGGCCAGGCCGTGCCCGCGAAGGGTGACCGGGCCGAGGTTGGGCTGGAAGGCGCTCAGTGGGCGATGCTGGCCGACCTCGGCATCCAGGTAGCTACCGTCGCGGTCGCCGGTGACGAAGGCGCGCGCCCGCCGGTGGGCGTCGGCCTTGACGTCATCCGTCTGGTCAAGCACGAGGTTGCGGGCGGCGGTGAGGGCGTCATTGCGGTTGAGGGCAGCTTCTCGGGCGTCCTCGGCGACAGTGAGGGCCTTGAAAAGACACGCCCGTTGGTCGTCTGCCGGGAGCGCGCTGACGAGGTAGGAGTCGGGGACGAGACGAGAGCCGAACCCGACCTCGTGGGGCGTTGGGTCCGGGCGGCTGAGGATCCGATCCTGAGCATCCAATGCCCGGGTCGTCGCGGCGTCGTTGCTGTGGCCGAAGGCGGCGACGGCGAGACTGGCTTGGTAGCGCCCGGCGTCTGCCATGGCGACCACCCGGTTCCGCAATGCCCACCCCTGTTCAATGTCGAGGGCAGCTCGATTCTCGACGTCGCCTTTCTCGCCCGGACTTGGGTCGCGCAGGTGGTCGAGGACTGCGTCGTCGTGGAGGACGTCGAGGGCCTCGTGTGCGCCCGCTTCGGCAAGGGCGACGATCCGGTCGAGGGCGGCGAGCCGGACGGACCGCGGCCACCACCGCGCCGATCAGCTCATCGGACAACGCCTCGACGCCGGCCCCCCGGACCGGGCCCTCGGCTTCGGCCGCCGCGACGTAACGGCGGGCGGTCTTGCGGTCCACACCCGCCCGCTCGGCGACCTTGCGCAGCGCGGCTCCTTCGAGCCAACCGCGCAGCACCTCACGCACCTCAACTACACCGACCTCCCTGAATCCCACCGCTGATGACCTCCACGTCGACGAAGGCAACGTGGCGAGTCAAGGAGCGATCCGATGGGCCACCGGCACCACGCGCCGGGTGGTCCCATGACTGGCAACCCAGGTGGTCCCATGAAGCTGGCAGAAGACCGCCTACAGCGGTCCCATGCTCACGGCAGGCAACAGCTGGGGCAGAGAGCGTTGGCGTGGAGCCGATTGCGGCCCCGTCCACATGACGTGCGGCTCCCCCCCGCACGGCGCTGCACGCCCATCGCCCTACGCCCAGAGGCGCATCCCGTAGCGGACGTGCGCCTTGAAATCATTCCCCACTACCCGTCAGAATTCGAAGGATTTTGGATACCAGCCCGCTTCATGGAGTCAGGGAACCCATTGCCGGGTTGTGTGGCTCCAGCGACCCGGGTGATCAGTTCCGTCGATGAGGATCGGGTCTGAGAATGTGATCACTGCCATGACGATGTCGGTGAAGTCCGCAGGCAGCTGTTCGGCGTCGGGTCCCAACCGTCTGGTGTAGGCGGTGTAGGCGGTGCTGCGAATGGCGGCGAAGTCGCCGAGCAGAGCGGCGAGAGGTCGCAGCGGGACGCGTCGGTGGTCGGCGGTCGCCCGCAACGCTCGGGTAAGGGCGGTTCGGTCGATGTCGTGGAGACCGGTCAGTGTCCAGATGTCGGCGTAGTCGCGGATTCGGGTGTTGCCGGCGCCGAGTTCGACGGCGGTGCAGAGTTTCTCGGCGAGCACGACGGGCATCGGATAGCTCAGGATCGACACGGGTGGGTGCTGCTGGGGGCGCAGGGTTGGGTAGGCGATGCGGGCTGGTGAGGGGATGACGGGGTCGCCGGTGCTGATGTCGAGTCGCAGCTTGATGTGTGCCCCGGCGACGCCGACGTCCATTGTGACGCGGACCCCGCCGTACAGGTCACCGTCTCGGATACCGCTCGCCGTGGCTGTGTGTACGTGGAAGTCGACGCCGTCTTCGATTGGTGGGGTGGTGGCGGCGATCTCGACGATGCGAGCCAGGACGGTGCTGGTGTCCACGGTGAGGTTGCGGGCCAGAAAGTCCCCGTCGATGGTGGCTCGGCGGGCGTGCCAGACGGCCATCAGCATCCCTCCTTTGAGGACCAATTCCTCGGCGTGCGGGCCGGCTGCGAGCCGGGCGAGGAACCTTTCGAGGACGTAGAGGATGAGGAGGGACTGGGTGGAGCGGCCGTCTCTGCGGGCGAGGTTCTGCAGGTCGAGGTACGCCTGCCCGGCCGGGTCGGCACGGGTGGGGCGGGTCACGGGGCGCTCGCGGAGGGACTTGGGAGAGGGGTCACTGGGGCGCTCACGAGGCGGTCAGGACGTCGACGGCCGCGCGGGTGGGGCCCAGCACATCCAAGGCACGGGCCAGTTGCATCAGCTCCCCGATCTGCGCCTGTGGGCTGGACACGTACCGTCGCAGGGCCAGGTGCGCGACGGATTCCCCGATCCGTTGCCGCAGCCTCATGAGGTCCACCACGGTCCGCATTGGGGAGTACACCTTGACCGGTTCACCGACGGCGGCGTTTACCGACTCGAGGCCGAGGTCGAAGGTCGCGGCGTCATAGATGAACACCTCGACCGCCGGGTACGTGATCACCGGTGGCCACGTCCCGCGGGGCACGGCTATCTGGACTGCCAGTGGCACCTCGTCGGTCAGGTCGTGCACAGCGGCCGCTGAGAGCAGACAAACGACGCCACGGGGCGCCCGATGGGCTACGGCTAGCAGGTCCGGGTAGGACGGTGCTGGAGCGTCCGTCTGTCGGAACACGCCCCGGGACAGTTCGATGACGTCACCGTCGTCACGCGCCCGGTAGAGATCTCGGAATGAGATGCCAGCGCGTCGAGCCTGCGACGTCGTGAACGTGGCTGGCAGGTCTGTCACCTTGAGCACGTAGCAATCCTAGACACTCGCGCATCGAGTGACGAGGATTTCATCCAGTTTCTGGGGTTGGATCGAGATGTCACCGGCTCGAGTTGCATGTGGTCGCATTTAGGGACTGCCCTGATGCCGGTCACACGATCGGAACGTCGACTTGGGGTGCGGGTTCTGACCTGCGGTGATGCGTGTACCCCCCGGGGTGTTACCCCCGTGGGGTACGTGGGGGTGACGCGCCGTCGGGGTACGGGTCGGGTGACGTCGGCTGGCGAGCGTCGCCGCCATGGCAAGCACAGTGATCACGGGTGACGACGGCACCGACGGCACCGAGGGTGGTGGCGCGGTGAGCGATGAGTACCGGCTGATCATCTTTCCCGTTGTCGTGGGCCGGGGGAAGCGGCGCTTCCGCGACGGCAGCGTCCCCGGGTCGCTCACTGTTACCAACTCCACCGTCACCTCCAAGGGAGCGGTTGCCCTCACCCTGCAACCGGTCGGCGAACTCGGCCTCGGCGACATCGAGGTCATCGACGGCAAGGACGTCACAACCCTCAGCGCGACCCGATAGCAATCACAGGTAACACCCCGGCAGCACCAGGTCCGGGATAAAACCCCGCGCACTACCTCACATGTTGGAGCACACGATGGCGCAGTACCTGCTCACTGTTCACGGCAGCGATTCCGATCCGGTCCCGGACAATGTCGAGGTGATCCTCGCGGCCGTCGACCGATTCAACACTGATCTTCAGGCGTCTGGGTCGTGGGTGTTCGCTGGTGGCCTCCACCCGTCGACCACGGCCACCGTCGTCGACGCCACGGGCGCCGGCGACCCGATCCTCACCGACGGTCCCTACCTGGAGTCCAAGGAACACCTCGGCGGTTTCTGGATCGTTGAGGCCCCCGACCTGGACGCCGTCCTCGAACTGGCCGGCAGGGGATCTGCGGCCTGCGCCCGGCCCGTAGAGGTGCGCCCGTTCCAGTCCGAACCCGACAACTAACACCCATGACACCAACCGATCGCGCCGACCTGGACGGAATCTTCCGTGAGGAGCACGGTCGGGTGGTCGCCACCCTGGCCCGCCGTTTCGGCGACATCGACATCGCCGAAGAGGCGGCCCAGGAGGCCTATCTCGTTGCCATCCAACGCTGGCCCGAGGCCGGTCTGCCCCCCAACCCCGGGGCTTGGCTGACGACGACAGCCCACCGCCGCGCGATCGACCGGATCCGCCGTGAGTCGACCCGCAACGCCCGACACCAGCAGGCCGCCGTGATCAGCGATACCAGCGACTCCACCCGGGAGCCCACCTCCTCGATCGTGGATGACCGGCTCCGGCTGATGTTCACCTGCTGCCACCCAGCGCTGGGCACGAGCGCCCAGGTCGCGCTCACCCTGCGGCTACTCGGTGGCCTGAGCGTCGCCGAGATCGCCAGCGCCTTCCTCGTCGAGGAAGCAGCGATGGCCAAACGCCTCACCCGGTCCAAACAGAAGATCAAAGCGGCCCGGATCCCTTACCGCGTGCCACCGGACAGCGAACTGCCCGACCGCGTCCGCGGGGTCCTCGCCACGCTCTTCCTCGTCTTCAACGAGGGCTACCTCCCCTCGTACTCGCCCACCCCATCCGCGGCGGATGCCGGCTCGCCCCCTGGCACGGGAGATACCGCACCCGCGCGTCTCGGGGACACCTCGATTCGGGCTGACCTGTGCGTTGAGGCGATCCGATTGACGAGGATCCTGGCGACGCTCATGCCCGACGAACCCGAAGTGTCCGGCCTGCTCGCCTTGATGCTCCTGACCGACGCCCGCCGGTCGAGCCGGATCGCCGACGGCACCCTCGTCGCACTCCCCGACCAGGACCGCACCCAGTGGGACCACGACCTCATCGCCGAGGGCCACGACATCGTCCGCCGCTGCCTGCGCCGCGGACAGCCCGGCCGTCACCAGATCCTCGCCGCGATCAACGCCGTCCACACCGACGCCCCGAGTGCGCAAGACACGGACTGGAGCCAGATCCTCGCGCTCTACGACCAGCTGTCCGCCCTGGACCCCACCCCGGTCGTCGCACTCAACCGTGCCATCGCCATCGCCGAAGTCAACGGCGTGCACGCGGCGCTGGCCATCCTCGACACCCTCAACCTCGACAACTACCACCTACCAGGCCGCCCGCGCCGACCTGCTCCGTCGCGCCGGCGATACACATGCCGCCATCACCGCTTACCAGCGCGCCATCGAACTGGCGAGCAACCCCGCCGGACGCGCCTTCCTCCGCAGCCGGCTCCACGACCAGCGAGCAGCAGCCAACCCGGGCGTCGTCACCACTGAATAGACCACGACCGCCAGGACTGTCCCCGCCGACCAGTCAGACCGCGCCCGGGTCCTGCTGCTCGTCGACCTAGTCGTTGCCCTGCACCGGGGGCACGATCACGATGGGCGACGGCGGTTTCCCGGCGGCGCGCACCGGAACCGGCAGCGGCCGCCGCGGGCCGGGGGTGCATGGCCGCATCGCGGTCGAGGTCATCGCATCCCCGACCACATCGGCGACGCGGGGACCAGCTGCTCGTCGCCGGGGGCGTCGGTCAGCACCCCACTGAGGCCCACAGCCCGCGCGGCCCGCTCACGGCCTGCCCACCCTCGCAGCCAGCCCCCGCGTGGGCTGCCAGGACGGCCCGCTCCCAGTCGCGGTCGCCACGGCGAGGAGACGCCAGGTCAGTGCGCCCGGGAGTAGTCGGGCCAGCCGGCGCTTGCTCGGTCGCCGTTCGCTCAGCAGCCACACCCTCAACCTGGTCCAGACCGGAGCCCGAGATAGGAATGGAGGCTCAACAATCCTGCGATCGGGCGGCCGCTACCCCAAGGACCGTGCACGATTCATCGACCGCTGACATGCGGGACCGGTTTGGCTCATGACCGGCCAGATCGTCACCGGTCGGCTCGTCACCGGTCGGCTCGTCACGGAGCGGGCTATTGCGGCGCTCGGCACGGCTAGATCAGGCACCGCCGGCTCGCGCAGCAGATGGACGAAGACGATGGTGGTCAAGGCGAGGGTCACCTGCAGCAACGACGCGTTGAGTACGAAGTAGCAGGCCAGCAGGCCCGCGCCCCACGGCTGCCCGCCGGGACCGTGCAGCAGCGACCAAAGCAGGAAGAACACGAATACCGCAGCGCCGATCGCCCCGTACTCCAGCAGCAGCTTCGGTACGACCGGCACAAGCAGGCCCGCCGTCTCATCGGCACCCAGCAGTCCGATGGCAGAACCGGCGCCGTGACCCAGCAGGACGTCCCCGGCGTCGCCCAGCCAGATCGACGAAAGGCGCTGGTAGGGCTCCACGAGCCGCAGGCTGGAGCTGGAGCCGTTGACGCCCACCTCGGTCACCCGCTGCAGGAACCTCTCCGCGATCGGCGTGACCGCTGCCAGCGCTGCCGCAGCACCGAGCGGCAGGGCGAGGACGCGCAGGTTGCGCCGGCGACGGCCGAGGGTGAGCGCGGCACATCCGATGACAAGGACGACGACGCCGCTGCCCGCGAGTGTCGCGACCATGGCTAGCAGCAGCAGACTCACCGTGACGACGGAGCGTCCCCGGTGCAGCGCCACACAGGCCGCGAGTCCGAGGAAGAACGAGAAGAACGACGGTTCGAGGAAGACCACACCGTTCACCCGATGGATGGGTGAGTCCCACTCGATAGGGTCGCTGGTGTTGTAGCCGGTGACCAGGAACGGCTCGGGCACGACGGCTAGCCAGTCCCGGAAGGGGACCCCCGCGTACTGCAGTCCCAGCTGGACCAGGCCCAGGATCGCCGCGACCAGCATGAGGCTGACGAACCCGTCGAGGACCCAGGCGACGTCCTCTGCTGTCACGCCCGGTGCCCGGAGGGTGAGGAAGGCGTAGATGGCGACGATGAGACCGATCGACAGCATGGACGGGTCATGGCCCCGCAGCGCCGCGATGATGGTGAGGGCCACGAGCGCCCCGACCGCGACGGCGTACAGCCGAGCTCGGCCGCGGTCGACGACCAGCGACCCACCGGCCAAGCCGACCGCGACCACCAGCACAGACAGGGGCAGCGACACGGGCAGCTGTTGGCCGGCGCCCATCGGAAGCGCCAGGCGTTGCGTGACGACGACGACCAGTACAAGGGCACCGATTACCCCTCGGGGACTGGGCGCCCGGCGGCGAGTGCGGCGCCGCAGCGCCCGTCCGTCGCGAACCGGGCTGACCACAGTCAGTCAGGACGCCCGAGTGTCGGTCAACTGCGCAGCGCGTCCCGCACCACCCGTGCCCGCCGCGCCGCGGAGCCGGGCGCGGCGCGCCTGTGGCGCCACGGTCGAGTACAGCGCCCCGGGTGCCGGCCGGCGCCGCGGGGCCCGGACCACGGCCAGCAGCAGCCCGAGGACCAGCCCGAGCCCCGCCCCCGCTGCACCCGCGCTTCTCGGGTCGGGCGAGCTCGGCCGCAGTGGCAGGTTCGCGGCGGAGAGTAGCGATACGTGACCCGGGTACACGGCCGCGGCTGCCCGCAACTGCTCCTGCTGCTGGGCCAGCTCGGCGATCTGCCCGGCGAAGGCGGCGCGCCGGGGGTCCTGCATCGCTGTCGGCGGGTAAGCGTCGAGCCTGCTGTTGAGCGAGTCGATGGTGACGCCGACGGCATCGACCCTGGCGATCAGCTGGTCGTGTCCGGCCTGCTGGTCGTTGGCCACGTAGGCCTCGACGACCGCCGTAGTCACCCGCTGAGCCGCCGCAGCGGTCTCGGCCGTGCCGCTCAGCCGGATGACGTTGCTGTCCGGCTCGAGGTCCACCGTCAGGAGGTCCGACATCGCCGTGGGGTCGGCCCCCACGGACGTGGCGGCCGCCGTCAGGACGGCGTCGCCGACGGCGACCTGCAGCTGGGTGTTGAGCACCCGGACGGCGTCGCCCTGGGGAGCTGCTGCCGAGCCGAGCAGGGCCGCCGAGGGGTCGCCCTGCGCGTACGCGACCGCAGCGGTGCTGGTCCAGTGCACCGGGCGCAGGGCGACAACGCCTGCGACGGCCGCGGCGCCGACCACGGTGGCCAGGAGGACCAGCCACCACGACCGGGCCGCCGCCCCCACGGGATCCATCGACTCACCGGCCATGACGGCGCCGCCCGGGCCGGGTGAACCGGACGAGCCCCGCCAGCAGGCCCGCGCCCCACGAGAGGTGGACGATCGGGACGACGACGGCCCCGCGCAGCCCGCTTGCACCGTCGCGGCGGGCGGCGAGCGCCCCCGATCCCGCGGCGGCCACAAGGTAGACCCCGGCCATCACGGCCGTGGCGTGCGGGCTGACTAGCGGGCCGATCAGCAGTGCTGTCACGAGGGCGGGAGGGGCCAGCTGCCGAAGCTGCAGCGACCCGGGGTGCAGGTTGAGCGTCAGAGCCTTGTAGAACCCGTATCGCCACATCTGCTGGGCGAGCGCCGCCGGATCGCGCCGGACGTACCACGTTGTGGTGGCCGTCGGCTCGAGCCAAATGGTTGCGCCGGCCTTGGCGATCCGGACGTCGGCCTCGAAGTCCTCGTTGGCCTGCAGTCGTTCGTCCCAGCCGCCGGCTCCCAACAGGGCCTCCCGGCGATAGCAGCCCGAGAAGACGTGGACCACGGGCCCGCCGGTGTGGGCGACTCGATGGCGTGCGCCGCCGAGGCCGATCGGTCGGCGAAGCACGGCCGCGATCGCGGCACCCCAGTTGCCGGTACCGGCCGTCCGCATGGCTCCGCCGACGCCTGCGACATCGGGTCGCGACACGAGGACGTCGACAACGCGGCGCAGATAGTCCGGCGAGTAGTCGGCGTGGGTGTCCATCCTTGCCACGACGTCGCCCGTGGCGTGCGCCAGCGCCGTGTTGAGGGCGCACGGCACGATGCGAGCAGGGTTGTCGACGACGACGAACGAGGGGTCGGTGGTCGCGATCCGGTCCAGCCAGGCCCGGCTGCCGTCGCAGGACGAGCCGTCGGCCACCACCACCTGGTCCGGTTGCAGCGTCTGGGCCTGCAGGCTCCGCAGCACCGAGGGCCAGCGTCGCATCTCGTTGCGCGCCGGGATGATCACCGTGACGCTCGGGCCGGCGCTCACGGTGCCACCCCCTGCAGGGCGGGCCCGCGCCCGGCGGCGTCCGCCCGCGTGGTCCGGGCGGCGGCGAAGTCCACGAGAGGCCGGGTGGCCGTTGCCCACGCGTGGTCGGCGGCGACCGCAGCCGATCCCAGGGCCGAGAGTCGGTCACACTCCGCGTCGTCGCCGAGCAGGCCGGCTATCCGGCCGGCAAGCTGCGTCGCGCCGTCCGCAACGACCACACCGCGGCCCACCAGATCCTCCAGCCCCTCGGCGCCGACTGTGGTGGCGACCACGGGGCGGCCGTGGGCGAGCGCCTCGAGAATCTTCATCCGTGAGCCGCCCCCGGAACGCAGCGGCGCCACGGCCAACCTGCAACGGGCGTACTCCGGCGTGACATCGGGCACTGTCCCGGTGACCTCGACCGACTCCCCGGCAAGCGCCCGCACCGCCGGTGCCGGGTTGCGGCCAACGAGGCGCAGCCGTGCCCCCGGCACGGCCGCCACGACCGCCGGCCACACCTGCCGGGTGAACCACACGGCCGCATCCACGTTGGGCGCCCACGACATGAGCGCCACGAAGCAGACGGTGGCATCGCGGGTGGCGGGCAACGGCGTGGGAGAGTCCCACGCGTTGGGCACAACGAGGACGGGAGCGGTGTCCCGGCCCCGCGTCAGGCCTGCCAGCTTCTGCCGGTCCGCCTCGCTGACCACGAGGACGGCGTCGGCTTCAGCGCCGCGCAGGGCACGGCGCTCGAGGGCTGCCAGTGCCCGTGCCTCGCACCCGAGCAGCGCCCTGGCCACGCCGCGGCGCGACGCGGCATAGCGGGCGGTGAGCGAGGACTCGATGTTGTGCATGTCGACCACGGTGGCTTGGGCCGGGACGCGGCGGGCGTAGCCGAGCAGCTGAACGTGCTCGACGACGAGCAGGTCGGCGCCCCAAGTTGCTTCCTCGCGGACAATCCGGGCGAGGGCCGGGCTCCAAAACCGAGCGGCCGTCACCGACCGCCCCTGCACCAGCCCGGCCGCTAGGCGGCCGGGCGTGCGCCGCAGCGGCACCGACCTGACACCGATCCCGGCGGCCCGTAGCGGCGCCGGGTCCTCGTCGGGACCGCCGAAGGCGCACACCGTGACCTCGCCCAGCTCGCGAAGCGCGCGGACCACCCCGAGCGTCCGTCGTTTGTCACCGCTGTCGGGCGGCCATGGAACGTATTTCGCCACTACGACGCTACGCATTGATAATCCCTTTCGTCCGCCGTTCCACCGGGTGTCCCCACCCCAGCGGTGCGCGACGATATCTCAGAAATGCCTTTCAAGGTTGCCCGTAACAGGATCCCGCGTGTTCCATCGCAGCCCGCCATCGTTACGGGCAAGAGGGTTCATTAAGGCATTCCGTGGTCATCGCAGGAGATCCCGGGCGGCGCTGCGCCAGCCCCGAAATGCACCGTAACGACCGCGGAAGAACAGTCCCAGAACGGCCAAGGACCGGGTGGCGCGCCCTTGCCGCAGGGCGCGTGTCCGCTCCTCCAGCGCGGCCGCCCGCCGGTTCAGCCCGTCCAGGGCCGGGCCCAGCTCGCTGCCCCAGTCGGCTGCGGCCAGCACGTCGGCCCGCTCCTGCAGGCGCGCGCCCACGAGGGCGATGTCGAACCTCTCGGCCCGCCAGGCGTCAAGAGCCTCGGCCCGGCGGTAGGACCGAGTGCGGCCCAGTCGCGAGACGCCGCGGACCCGGCTCGTGTCGTCGTTCGAGGCGTTGCTCGCGTGACGCCGGTGCCGCTGCAAAGGCTCGTCGAGGACGTGCACCACGCCGAGGTGGTAAGCGGGCTTGACGATCCAGGTGTCGTAGGCGACGCCGGCGGGCAGCGGCAGTGTGACGTCCAGCCAGCGTCTGTCCAGCGCCGAGGCGCACCCCGAGATGTAATACGAATCACCCAGCCGGCCGGCCCGGACGTTGCCAAGCTTGGTCCGCCCGGTCGGCACCAGGTCGGCGTCGCACACCTCCTGGTCCACGAGGACGACCGCTATCCCGGAATGGCCGGAGAAGGCCGCCTCGACCCGGGCCAGCTTGTCCGGCGACCAGGAATCGTCCTGGTCGCAGGGCAGGACAATGTCGCCACCGCACAGCGACAGCGCCCGCTCGAAGGTGCGGTTGTGGCCCCCGTTGCGATCGTTGCGGTAGACCCGCACCGGGAACGGCGCCGCCGCAGCGAACGCCTCCAGCGCCGACACAGTCGTGTCGGTCGAGGCGTCGTCGCAGACCACCAGCTCGTCGGGCAGGCGGGACTGCCCGGCCAGGCTGGCCAGTTGCTCGGCGAGGTACTTACCTCCGTTGTACGTCGCCAGCGCGACCGACAGCGTTGGCATGTCCCGCGGTGCGGTGTCAGTGCTGCAGCGCGGGCTCGCCGCGCAGCGCACTGAACAGGCCGTCGTAGGCGTCGGCCATCCGGCCCACCGTGAAGGTGAGGGCGAGTTCGCGGGCCCGGGCGCCCATGAGGGCGCGCTCCTCCGGCTGGTCGAGCAGGCCCAGCACAGCCCGACCCAGGTGCTCGACCGAGGCCGGCACAACCCGGGCGTGGACGCCGTCGCGCAGGTAGTCACCGCCCATGCCGGTGGCGGTCGTCACGGCGGGCAGTCCTGCGGCCAGCGCCTCGAGCAGCGCGAGGCCGAAGCCCTCCGACAGCGAGGGGAAGAGGAACACCGTGGCTGAGGTCAGCAGGTCCGCTTGTTCGGTCCGGGTCAGCCGAGGTAGCACCGTGACGGCGGCCCGGTCCTGCGGATCGAAGTGCTCGAGGATGCAGGACGCGGGTCGACCCGTCCCCGCGACCGTGAGGGTCGCATCCGGGCGCCGGTGGCGGATCTGCCGGAGTGCCCCGGGTACGTAGGCCATGCCCTTGCGCGCCTCCCACGTGGCGAACCACAGCAGCCGGGCCCCGGACGTGGGCCGCGGGGTCGGTGGCAGGCACCCGAGGTCCGGGTGCAGCGCCGGCGGGATCACGGTGACCGTATGGCCCGGACCGGCCATCGCGCGGACGTCCCCAAGGTCACGAAGATTCTGCACCACGGTGGCGTCCGCCGTCGTGATGCCCGCCGCGTCCCAGCGCGTCTGCGCTGGACCCGTCACCAGCCGGTTGGCGACCCCGGCCCGGACATGACCCAACCGGTGCTCGTTCAGCCCGGCGAGGTGGTCGTGGCAGTGCAGGCCGTGGAGATGGTTGACCAGCACGGGCCGACCTGGCAGCCGCCGCAGCCGCCGGAACAGCGGGTGCGCCGTGCCCGACGACGCCATGACGATGTCGTGCGACATCGGGTCGGCGGCGGCGGCACAGCGGCTCACCGCGTAGGGCAGTGCGACCCGGCGCACGAGCAGGCTCGACCGCCGGCCCGACGGTAGGCCGACGTCGTCGAGATGGCGCAGCGTCACGTCGTGCCCGCGGGCCGCCATCTCCTCGGCGAGCAGGTGGTACACCCGGGACGCGCCGGCATCGGGATCATCGGCGACATGTGACTGCAGCAGGATCCTCATGCGCCGACCGTCGGACCAGGGCCGTGCAGGGCGGCGGCGTGCCGGGCCCAGTCGTCCCCGGGCGGCATGACGTCGACCTCGAGGTGCATGGCGAGGTCAGCAACCGGCGCCCACAGCGACCGGCGTGCCGGCGCCGGCCGGAGCGCGGCGACCACATTGAGCAGGGCCCGCATCGGCGGCTTCGCAACGACCTTCGCCACGCCGCGTGGCGTCGGGTACCCATCGAGGTCGCGCAGCAGGTACCGCCAGGGATACGGCGAGATGCCCTGCAGGGCGCTCCACGTCGTGAGGTCGAACGGGGCGCCCGCCCGTGTCCCCAGCTTCAGCAGTCCCGCGTCGGCGAGCAGGGCCTCGCGCGTCACCGCCATGCTGCTCGTCGTCGACCCGATGCGGTGCCAGGCGATCCCGCCGACGTCGACATCCGCAACGTCGGTCACGGCCACCAGGGGCTGGCTGGGATGACGGGCGCACCAGGAGGTGATGTCGCAGGTGTAAAGGGTGAGGTAGGCGTCCGGCCCGAGGAGCTGCGCCGCCGCTGTGAGCTGGGTCACGGCCTCCGGGCGGTACAGATAGTCGTCCTCGGCGAACCAGTACAGCGTGCCAGCCGGGTCCTCGGCGCCGGCCCGGACCGCAACGTCAACTGTCCGGCGAAGGCTCGACGACGCCGCACCGCCCCGGACGACGACGACGTCATCGCCGGGGCGGACCAGGCCGGCCACCGCCTCGCTCATGCCGCCGTCGGCGACGAAGGTCCACCGGGTCGGTCCTTCGAGCAGGGCGACCGACCGCTGCAGGGACTTCAGGGCCAAGGCGCGGCTGAACCAGTGCGGGCGGGGCTTGCGGTTGCCCCCGGGATGCGTCCGGTAGAGGACGTGCAGCAGCCTCACGTGGCGCTCGACCGGACACTCGTCGTGTGGAGGCCCACGGACCGCCAGGCCTGCTTGGCGGCGAACTTCACCGCCACCCCGGCCCGGGCCCGGGGGCGGTGTCGGTGCAGCACCTCCGCCCGGGCAGCAGGTGGCAGGTCGGCGGTGTCCGCCAGCAGCTCGGGCAGGACGTGTCGCCAAGGGCCGCGCAACACCTCGGGCCAGTAGTGATACACGACGTCGGCGGTGGACTGCGGCCGAGCTGCATGACCGACGACCGTGCTGAGCGCGAACTGCTCGAGGAAGAACCCGGCCGGGTAGGCGTGCCACAGCTGGTCGAGGAAGACCAGGGCGTCGTCGAGCAGTGAGGCGTCCGCCGGATGGATGCCCGTGACACCGGAGTTCCACATCCCGGGTCGGCGGCCCACTGCGATGGGCACGCCCCGGGAGTCCCGGAATGTTCGGTTCCTGACGTCCGCGAGGAACTCGAGCTTGACCGGACAGTTCGTCGTGGCGAGCGGGCCCTCGTCGAGATGCAGGGCGACCCGCCCCGGCACCACCCGGTCGAGGATCTGGTGTGGTGACCGGCGGAACCAGGTGTCGGAATCGACCAGCGCGACCGGGTGGTTGAGGGTACGCACCGCGTCCCGAACGACGGCGGTCTTGCACCGGCGCGGATAGGCGCCCGCCGGTTGCCACTCCTGCAGGTCGTCGTCGCCGATCGCCCTCAGCTCGACCGGAACGCCTGCGAAGTCGTCAGGCCGGTCGGTGTAGATCAGCAGCGAGACGTCGCGGTCCGCGTGGTTACGCCGCCAGGCCGACAGCGCCGAGAAAACGGTCTCTGCGACGTGTGGCCCCTCGCCGTAACTGAGGAAAATGATCGTTCCTCGGGTCACTGTGGAATTCACGCATGCGGTCCGCGGCGGGCGCAACCGCTTTCGGGCCGCCGGTTAGTATCTCCGCAAACGCCCCAGCGGCACATGTCATCTCATGTCATCGCAATCGGAGTCGAATCATGCCGCGCTCTCATGAGATGGACGAACAGGATGGTCGACACCGCAAGGGTCGGTTGCAGGAACGAGGCGTTGACAGCGGCGTAGCTCACGAGCAGGGCGAGTGTCCACGGTGGTGGCGGGTCCCCGGCCAGCAGCGACCACAGCAGGAACAGCAGGAAGACCACCGAGACGAGTAGGCCGTACTCGAGGACGAGCTTGGGCAGCAGCGGCGTCAGCAGCCCGTCGAGGCCCGTGGGATTGATCAGCCCGGGCCCGTTGCCGGGGCCGTGACCGACGACGAGGGACAGCGGGTCGGCCAGCCAGACGTCGCCGAACCGACGGTAAGGCTCGACGAGCCGCAGGTTGGCGCTTGAGTCCTGCTGGCCCAACTCCGACACCCGCGTGACGAAGCGGGCCCCGAACGGCGTCGCGACGGCCAGCGCGACCGTCGCCGCCGCTGGCAACAGCAGGGCGCCAAGGTTGCGCGAGCGCCGGCCCACCAGCAGGGCGGCTATCCCGAGCGCGAGAACGACGATGCCGTTGCCGGCCGACGTCGGGACGAACCCCAACGTCAGCAGACCGATCGTGAAGGGACCCCGGCCGCGCCACAACGCCACGACCGCCGCCAGTCCGAGGAAATACGAAAGGAACGACGGTTCGAGGAAGACCACACCGTTCGCGCGCAGGAGCGGCGAGCCGTATTCCAGTGGGTCGCCTGTGTGGTACCCCTGCAGCAAGAATCTCTGCGGGACCACCTCGGCCAGCCAGTCCCGGCCGGGCACGCCCAGGTACTGCAACCCGAGCTGCACCAGCGCGACGACGGCCGCGGCGAGCATGACGGTGACGAACGCGTCGAGGAGGTGCTCGCGCCGGTGTCGATCGAGGGCGGGCGCCTGCACTGCGAGCAGTGCGTAGATCGCGACAGCGAGGTAGAGGGACGTCAGCGACGGTGACTGCTGGCGGGCGCTGGCGAGCACGGTCACGCCGACCATCCCCGCGACGGCCAAGCAGTAGAGCGCGGTCCGGATCGGGTCCAGCCGGAGCTGCCGGGTCGCTAGGCCGTGCCCGACGACAGCCAGACCCAGCGGCACGCCGACCGCCAGTTGGGCTGTGCTCCCCAGCGGTATCGCCAGTCGCTGCGTCAGGATGACGGCGAGGAGCAGCACGAGCAGGTGGGTGCCCGCCTCCGCCGGCGCGGGCACTCGCAGCTCCCGGCGCGTCGCGGGTGCCGCGCCCGGCGTGACGGCGGGCGTCATCGCGGTGCGGCCGGTGCTCGCGCCTCGAAAGCCGTCAGGTCCCAAGGCACCTGCGCGGGCACCGGCCGCCGCCGGGAACGGGACCGGCTGCGGGCACCACGGCCGATGGCCACGATCATGCCGAGGACCAGGCCGAGGCTCGCCCCGACGATCCCGCCCTCCAGCGCGCCCGGGGAGCTGGGCGCGCTCGGGATCTCCGGCATCCGCAGCACGGTGATCTTGCCGGGGTAGAGCCGAGCCGCGATGATCAGCTGCTGCTGCTGCTGCTCCAACGCCTCCAGCTGAGTGACGTACGACGCCCGGCGAGGGTCGTCGGGAACTCCCTCGACCGCAGGCGGCAGGGTCGCCGCCGCGGCGCTCACCTCGACGATCGTGGTCCCCAGCGCCTTCGCGCGCGCAGAGAGCGCCTGCTCGCCCTCGGCCCGGCCCACCTCGACGTAGGTGGTCGTCACGATCGAGGCGAGCCGGGCGGCCGCCTCCGGTGAGCCCGCTGTCGCGCTCAGTGTGAGTATGTCGCTGCCGTCGCGCCGTCGCAGCTCAAGAGCCCGGCGTAGTTGCGCGCCGGGCATGGCGAGGGAGGCAGCCGCAGGTGTGATCACGGCGTCGCCGAGCAGGATGTCCTGCTGGCTGTTCAGCAGCCGGTCGGCGTCGGTCCCGCTGACGCCCGAGCCACCCCCGGTGAGTGACGCGACCGGGTCGCCTGGCCGGTACTGGACGGTTGCCGTGGCGGTCCAGCTCAACGGCTGCAGGTACGCGATGAGGCCGAGCGCGACGGCGCCGGCGACGAGGGCGGCGGCGATGAGCCACCACGAGCGCAACATGGCCGCGATGGGATCCAGGGGTTCAGTCGACATGGGCACCTCCTGATGCCGTCAGCGGTACGCCGCTGGCCCCGGCGCGGACGGCCCGCACGAGCAGCCACCAGCTCAACGGCACGACCCCAAGGGCCGCCGCAGCGAAGCCCCATGCAGCCCCCTGGACCCCGGCGACTGCGGCACCCGTTCCGGGCAGGACGAGGAGCAGCAGACCGAGGGCCGCACCCGTCCAGAAGACGTAGGAGGTCCTTGCGAGCGCCCGGATGACAGCAGACGCCCCGACCATGGCTCCGAGTAGGGCAGTGAACACCACGAGCCCCGGCAGGGCGGCGCGGGCACCCGGCCAGGTGGCACCCAGCAGAAACGTCCCGACGGAGTCCGGCAGCAGGAGCAGCACGCAGCCCCACGCCAGGTCGACGGCGACCAGCACCCCGCTGAGGACAAGACTGACCCGGATCAGGGCCCGCCGAGACATCTCACGCCGGACCACCTCGGGCACCGTGAACGACGACAGGGCGAACCCGACGATATTCAGCGGCCCGAGCAGCGTTTGCGCCGCCCGCAGCGCCCCGACGACCTCGATGCCTCCGGTCGAGGCGATGAGCAGGAACGCAACCTGTGTGGCCCCCATCGACGCCAGCGTGGTCGCGAGGATCGGGCCCACCACGTCGCGGTGATCGCGCAGGAACGGGCGCACGGCCGACGACGGTAGGACACGTGACTGTCGCACCCCCCAGGCGGCGGCGACCACGGCCGCGATCCCCCACCCGGCGACGAACCAGACCACCGTGGCCACCCCGGCGGCGACAAGGCCGCCCAGCAGACATGCTTGGAGTAGGGCCCAGAGCGCGTCATTGACGAAGGCCTGCCGCGGTGTCCCCCGCGCCACGAACACCGTGCGCCACGTGTCCTGCAGCGTGAGCGCCGGCAGGAGCACGGCCATGGCCAGGAGGACGTCTCGCATCGGGGGCGGTAGCCAGGCGGCCACCGGCAACACCACCGTTGCACCGAGGAGCCCCACCGCGAGCGCCGTCCCGGTGGCAGCGCTGACGGCCAGCCGCCAGGGCGTGCCCGTGACCCCGGAGAACCTGATGACGACCACCTGCGCGCCGAGCGACTGCGACACCGCGACGACGAGGGAGTAGACGGTGAAGGCGAGCGCGAACGCGCCGAACTCCACGGCCGGGACGCTGCGGGCCACCACGACGCTGAGGCCGGCATTCGCCAGGCTGGACACCGCCTGATCGGCCATCACCCAGGCTGCACGGCCGCTGAGACCCCGCGGGGAACGACCGCCGCCCGCGGGCGCCGCGGCACCGACGGTCATCGCAGCCCTCACGACCCACCCGTTCCTGCTCGCAGTGGCGCGCTCGCACTGTCCGTGGCTGGCACGGACTGACACTGTGCCGCCGGTCCGGACCCGCCCGCACGGCTTTGCGGAACTCCCGCGGTGACCTCGACGGCGGGATGGGCCGGCAGGCGGACCGGGGCCTCCCGCCTGCCGAGCCGGATCGCTCGGGTCAACAGCGCCCAGCAGGGCACCACGAGAACAGCGGCAGCGAGAGCGAGGCCGATTGCGGCGCCTCTGGCGCCGTCGACGGCGACCCCCCCGACGCCGAGCCCAATGACCAGCACGCCCAGCAGCACCTGTGTCGCCATCGCGTAGCCGGTCCGGGCGAGCGCTCGGATGACGAGGGTGGCCCCCACTGTCGCCCCGATGCACGCCGTGAAGACGACGAGCCCGGGCAGTGCCTCCCGGGCGCCCCGCCAGCTCTCGCCGAGCAGTCGGACGCCGACACTGTCGGGAACCGCAAGCAACACGGCACCCCAGGCGAGGCTGGCCAGCACAAGCGCGCCGCTCACGGCAGCCGCAGCCGCCAGCAAACCCCGTCGCGTCAAGTCCCGACGCGCGATCTCGGGCAGGGCTGCGGCGGTCAGCGCGAAGCCCAGAATGTTGAGCGGTCCGAGAAGTGTCTGGGCCGCGCGCAGCGCGCCGACATCCTCTACGCCGCCGACGACGGAGATGAGCACGAAGGCGACCTGGGTCGCGCCGAGGATGGCTACGGCGCCGCCCACAGACGGCAGGCTGAGGTCGAGGTTGCTCCGGACGAAGGGCACCGCCGCCCGCAGCGACGGCCAGGAGCCGCACTGCCGGACGCCCACGGCCGCCGCGACCGACGCCGCGGCGCCCCAGGCCAGGAGATACCACATCGCCTCATGAACCGAGGCGGCCACAAGGGCCCCGATAAACACGACCTGGAGCACCGTCCACACCAGGTCGTTGACGAACGCGCGGGCCGGCGTGCCGCGGGCGATGAAGACGGTCCGCCACATGTCCTGCAGCAACAGCGCAGGGAGCAGGACGCTCAGCGCTGCGACGGTCCCACTGAGCGGGGGCCCGAGGCCCAGCGACGCCACGCCCAGGATGACGGCCAGCAGAACGCCTAGGGCGGCGGCGGCGCCCGCCGCCCCGGAAGCCGCCCATGCTCCCTGCACCCCGCCTACCCCGGAGTAGCGGATCATGAACGTCTGACCGCTCATGGCCTGGGATACGGCGACGAGGAAGGTGTAGAACGAGAACGCCAGCGCGAAGGCGCCGTAATCACCAGGGGACACCGTTGTGGCGACGATGACGCTGAGTCCGGCATTGGCCAGACTGGAGACTGCCTGATCCAGCAGAATCCATGTCGCGCGACCCCCGAGAACCTGTCGGGTCCGGCGTTGCCGACCATGGGCGCGAACGCGACTCACGTAACCCGCTCGGACGAAGAAGGATATGGCGGATGTGGTTCGACAGGGTGACAAGGCGGGCGCCGGCTCAAGGCCCACGATGTGGTGTCGATGCGCCGTATGTTCGGTTTACCCGTCCCGGGAGGTTCTCCATGCACGTGATCCGACTTCTTCTCCGCGCCGCTGTGGTGTCCGTCCTGATCGTCGCGACGGCCGCGCCCTCTCCCGCCGGGGCAGCGGGGACGGACTTCAGTACGAGCACGAGTTGGGTGTGGGTGCAACGACCTCTCGCGGCAGCCGCCGGCGCCGATCACTTCGTCACCGCCACGCTGTCGGGCGCCACCACGCCCGGCCGCAACGCAGGCCTCGTGGTCCGTCAGTCCGCACCCGACAGGTACGTGCTGGTGAGCTTCTCGGCCACCCGATACCAGGTGCGGCTGGTGGCCGGCACCAAGCTGACGCTTGTCGTCGACAAGCCCTACACGGCTGCGGCGAGCAGCTCCGGCCCGGCCAGGACGGAGGTGCGGGGCACCACGATCAGCACGGCCTGGGGAGCGGCCCAGGTCTCGCGGGACACCGTGGCGGGCCTCACTGCCTACACCGGCACCGGTACCGGGTTGGCGATCTGGCAGGACGCCCCCGGCACCGTCCGGATCACCGCAGCGGTCAGCGGCACGCTCGCACCGGTGACGGCCACCCCGGCACCACCCGTCACAGCCGTGCCCCCACCGGGCACTGGCCCCCGGACCTGGCGGTCGGGTGCTTCGGGCGACGGCGTGGCCAACGGCAGGTTCGCGGCCTGGCGCGGCACACCGGTCGACATCGCGGGCACCTGGAACGACGACGCCGCCGCGCAGGCCAACCTCTGGAGCATCGCCCCCGGCGCGGAGTACGGCTCCTGGCAGGGGGACCTGGACATCTCCATCGGCGGCATCTACAAGGACCGCGGCGACACCTGGCAGGCCGCCGCTGCGGGCGCGTACGACGCCCGCTGGCGGGCGTCGCTGACCAAGCTCAACCGGCTGTGGGGCTCGCGGCCTGGGACGATGTACATCCGGTTCGCCCACGAGTTCAACGGGGACTGGTACCCGTGGTCGGTGCAGGCCTCGGAGGTCCCGTCGTTCGTGGCCTCGTGGAAGCGATTCCACGCCATCCAGCAGGAGGTCGCGCAACGTCACAAACTCGTCTTCTGCCCGAATGTGGCGACCTCCGGCATCACCGGGCTCGACTGGCGCAAGGCATTCCCGGGCACCGCGTACGTCGACGTCATGGCCGTCGACGCCTACAACCAGTACCCGTTCGTGACGACGAGCGCCGACTTCGCGGCCACGGCACGGCGGGTGGACGAGCTGGGGGCCCCCAGCGGGCTGGACAGCCACCGCCGATTTGCCGAGTCGGTCGGTCTGCCCTTTGCCGTCTCGGAGTGGTCGAGCAACGCTGCGCTCGGCGACTCGCCGGTGTTCGTCACCGAGATGAGGCGCTGGCTGATTGCGAACGCTGGCACAGGTGCCGGCCGGGTGGTGTACGAAGTGCAGTTCAACGTCTTCCATGGTGACGGCAGGTTCCAGTTCTTCCCGGGGAGCCGACAGCCCGGGGCATCGTCCACCTACGCCCAGCTCTTCTGACCGCGTAGTCCGGGGCGTCGGCCGAATCGTCACCACAGGCTCCGGTATGCCTCGGCCGAGGCGGGCATCCGGGTGACCGGGTGAAACGACCACCGGTTGTCGTCCATGTCCACGTTGAACTGGATCTCGTAGGCGAGACGCCCGGGGCCGTCGCCACCATGCTCGGCGAAAAAGGAGTGCATCCGCTCGACGAACACCGGGGAGTCCCCCATGTCGGCGTTGCCGGACCACTCACTGACCGCGAACGGCAGGCCCGCGTCCGCCGCGAACTCGCGGTGCCGGTGCAAACCCTTGGGGGCGCCGTGGGCGTCCACATCGTCCGCGCAGGCATCCCACTCCTCGGGCGTGCCGACGAACGGGAACTGGTTGTAGTAGTCGACGGCGAGCACGTCGGTGTCGTCGGGGCCGGGAAACGTACGCCGCCAGTCGAGGCCGGCGTTCACCGTCTCCCGATTGACGCAGAAGACCAGCCGCGCTGCGGGCAGGAGGTCACGCTGCAGCGACCGGAAGCGCCGCCACGCCGTCACGAACCTCGTCTCCGACCCCGCGTCGACCTGCCACGGGTACCAGTCACCGTTCGACTCGTGCGCGAACCGGACGTATGTCGGCCCTTCCGCCGCAGCGCGCAGCTCACCGAGACGTCCCAGGCAGGCCCGCCACCGGTCGTCGAAGGCCCCGGCGGCGGCGTCGCTCCACGACTCGCCCGGCCCGATCGCACCCACGGCGATGTCCAGCGGACCGTTCCAGCGGCCGAGTTCCCCGTCCGGCCGTAACTGCCAGAGCTGCACCATGGCGTCGTTGTTGTCGGCCCAGGTCCCGATGATGGCCACGTCCGCGCCGCGCCAGCGGCCGAAGCTGCCATCCGCTGCTGGAGGGCCGGACGAGCCCGACAGCCACCGGCCGCCAGGCGACGCGGAAGCGGCGGCGTCGGTGGACGCTCCACTCTCAGCAGCGCCGCCGGGTGCGGCGCGGGGCACGGGGTCGGATACCAGCCGGGGCCGCGCCACCGCCGACCCGCCGGCCAGGGCACCGACACCGGCACCGACACCGGCGAAGCCGAGCAGCAGCACCGCCCGTCGGCTGGGCCGCTCACGACCCTCTGGCACAGATCACCTCCGCAACGGTTCTGACCATGACCTTGACGTCCCCCCACAGCGACCAGTTCTCGATGTAGTAGTTGTCGTACCTGGCCCGCAGCGCGATCGAGGAGTCCCCGCCGCGCAGCGCGTTGACCTGCGCCATGCCGGTCAGCCCGACGGGGACCCGGTGCCGATAGGCGTAGTGGGGAATCTCGCGGGCGAAGCGTGCGGCGAAGTGAGGCCTCTCCGGTCGGGGGCCGACGACGGCCATGTCACCGCGCAGGATGTTCCACAGCTGCGGCAGTTCGTCCAGCGACGTGCGACGCAGCACGCGCCCGACCGTGGTCGTCCGGGCGTCTCCTGCCGCGTGCCATGTCGTGGATGTCTCGGCCTCGCTCGCGTCTGCCATCGAGCGGAATTTGTAAAGGTTGAACAGCCGCCCGTCCTTGCCGACCCGCCGCTGCCGGAAGATGACGGGCGCACCTGTGGAGCGCACGGCGAGGGCGCAGACCAGGAGCAGCGGCCACAGGATCACCATGGAGACTGCCGCCACGGCGACGTCGAACACGCGCTTGGTCGCCAGCGCGGCGCCGATGTGACGTGGTGTGCGCAGCCGGACCACGGGAATGGCGCCGATGTGGTCGTTAGCACCCTTGAGATTCATGATCTCGTACAGCCGTGGGACGATGAGGATCTCGCAGCGCCCTAGCTGGGGTGAGCGCAGCACGTCGACCACGCGGCGGTCGACGATCGCCCCGAACGTCACGAGCACGACCGAGACGCCACGCGCAGCGATGACCGTGCCGACGTCGCCGAGTCCGCCGAGTCTCGGCAGGTGGGAGTCGGTTGACGAGGGCGACAGCGAGATCGACTCCGAGAAGTAGCCGATCGGCCGCAGGCCGAGCTTGCGGTTGTCCTGCAGCAGGCGGGCCAGCTCCCGCGAGACCTCACTGTCGCCGAGCAGGACCGTCCGGTGCTCGATGATGCCGAGCCGGCGGACCGACCCGATGACGGTGTAGGCGACTGTACGGCCGACCAGCAGTGCGAGCGTGCTCCAGACCGCAGCCCACAGCAGGTCCCGGGGCGATGGGCCGCCCGTCGAGAGCAGCGGCGAGGTGACGATGGTGACTGCCACGACGCGTCGCCAGAGCAACGTCGGCAGGTCGTCGAGGACCGACCATTGCAGGCGCCGCCGGTACATCGAGCCGTCGACGAAGAGCGCGATGGTGAGCAAGGTGGTGACGCCCAGCCAGACAGTGTCGACGTGGAGGATCAGCAACGGCGCGGCCATGGCCGCGGCGTCCACGGCCACCAGCAGGGCGCCGCTGCGGGGCAGCCGCGCCGAGCCCCACCGCCGTGGTCGCTCGGTCGCCTGCGGCGCAACGTTCTGGTCGTGGTCGTCCGCGGGAAGTGTCGGGTGAGGGAGGAAGTGCCTGCCCGGAGCTGACGAGATGGTCGATTCCGCCTCGCGCAATGACGTGTCGAGGAACGTCATCGTGTATTTCCCCTCGCTCGATAGCAATTCGGGCCGTAACGCCGTCCGACCGCGTCATCGAGTTCGTGTGGCGCTATGACTGTAGATGGCGGTCCCCGACCGCGCGCAGGAATGACGACCTGCCCCGAGGCGGGCGCAATCAGACACTTTACTGGTTTATGTCCGGAGTATTCGCCTTATACGGGAGGCATCTTGATCGTATCCACGATGACGCAGATCGACACCCGACCGGGTTCACGATCACAGCCGACAAGATCACGAAACCTCGCGTTAGCGTTGTCGTCCGTGGTCTCCCGTCACCACACGGCCTGGGAGACGCGACCAGATGAGCGTCACCCGAGGCGGTGACGCCGCCGGGCAACTGGCTGGTCGGCCGCGTCAGGCGTAGCGGTCGAGCAGCGGTGGGACGTCAGCCGCAGCCCACGGAAGCGCTGCGTTACCGAACGGCGTCGCCACGGGAGGAGACGCCGATCACCTCGTAGCGGTGCCCGACGAGGACAGCGACCTGTTGGGCACGGCCGGGGCGCGCTGGGCGTCGTGGGTGGCGCGGCGCCGGAGTAGGGCTGGGTGTGCGTCACCGCTTCGTAATGTCTCGCGCGCCATCGACTCGACGGCACTCCTGGCTGTCACCCTTGGCGGCGCCGTGTCGCCCGATGATCACAAGGAGACACCATGGCCCTGCTCGCTCCCGGAGACATCTTCCCCACGCTGACGATCCCGCAGGTCGGCGGTGGCGAACTCTCGCTGCCGGGTGACCTCGCCGGTTCCTGGGGAGTGGTCCTGGTCAACCGCGGGTCGTGGTGCCCGTACTGCAACACCCAGCTCGCAGCGTTCCAGCGCGCGAGTGAGCGGCTCGCCGAG
>Ga0163144_10002314_pt1 | contig 44210 bp, 38 predicted proteins | sample OliLak19BULKMAT1_FD_123175 | JGI IMG/M metagenome (GOLD analysis project Ga0163144, IMG submission 123175) | Freshwater microbial mat bacterial communities from Lake Vanda, McMurdo Dry Valleys, Antarctica - Oligotrophic Lake LV.19.BULKMAT1 | ecosystem: Environmental > Aquatic > Freshwater >...
GGCGGCCTCCTTGCGGGCCTCGCGCAGTTCGTCACCTTGGGCTTCCTTGCTCAGCGCGACCATCTCACGGGCCGCTTCCAGCAGGTAAACGCGCGCCGAATCCCACTGCCCGGCCCGGCGGGCGTCGAGACCCTTCTGGCGATATCGCTCGAAACTGTCCCATGACATCGTCGGACCCTCGGTCAAATATCGCGATCGTCCGGCCGGCGCGAGGCGAGCCAGCCCATCACGATCATGTACGTCATCATGAATGCCACCAGCACGACTGCCAGTCGCATCGACCCGGTGAAACGGACGAACAGGTAAACCAGCAAGCTCGCAACGGCGAGCACAAGAATTAAGTACCCGATCAGTCCGCGCAGCCGTTTGCCCTGGCCACTGCCACCGATCTCCAGTTCGCGAGGATGTTGTCCGTTGGAGTGTTCCATGTGAAGTCGCTCTACACCAGCGCCGTCGGGAACTGCAGCAGGTTGACGACGCCTTCCTTTGTGACGAGGTAGTCGTTCTCAATCCGCAGTCCACCGTTGATGGCCGCGCTGTACAAGCCCGGCTCGGCGGTGAAAACTTCACCTTCGAGCAGGGTGTCGTCCCACTTCATGTTTAAATGCGGATACTCGTGCGGCTGAAGCCCGATGCCATGACCCAGATGGTGCGGCATGCCCGCGTAACCAGCGGCCTTCAAGTGGTCGTCAACAGCGGTGAAGAGGTCGCGACATTTGACGCCGGGCTTAGCGAGTTTTTCGACGATCGACAGTGATTCCGTAATCGTCGTCCATGCTTTCATCTGCTCGTCCGTCGGTTTGCGGTCGACGGAAAACGCACGGCAATTGTCGGCAAAATAGCCGCGATAGTTCGGACCGAGGTCCAGCACCCACAACTGACCGGCCTTGGCAACGTGATCTTTGCGGGCTGGGCCACCCCCGACGCCGACCGCGTAGTCGTTGCCGAGCATGGCGCCGAGCGGTTCACCCATCGACTTCACAGCAGCGGCGTGCAGCTCGGCAAAAAGTTCCAGCTCGCCAACGCCCGGCTCGATCAGCTCCTTGGCCGTCGCGTACATGTTTTCCGTCGCAGCGATCGCGATCTTCAGAAGCTTGAGCTCATCGGCATCCTTCACACGTCGCATCTGCCAGAGGTGGGCGTCAATCGATTCGACCGCACCGCTGGTGTATTGCATAGCCACCTGCGCCGTGACGGTGGACGAATCGATCCCCACCTTCGGATGCCTTCGACCGGCGGCTTCCAGTCGACGGACGACCATCGCCGCGACGGTCGCGGGCTGTTCCTGGCGCAAGGTGCCGTTCCAGTTGGCCTCGAACGCCAGCGCCTCATCAGCAGCTGCCTTGGTGTTGGGCGAGTTCGGCGAAACGAGGACCGCTCGACCATCCCCAAACAGGATGAACGCCGAAGAATGCTGCCACGCGGTCCAATGGGCCGACAGGTAATAGACATGATGCGGCAAGCCGACGACGATCGCGTCAAGCCGCTGGGCCGCCATCACGTCCAGCAGGCGTTTCTGCCGCTGGCGCGAAAGTGTGGATTCGAGCATAGTCTTAATCTATCGGAGGACGGGAAGATTGACCACGAAGCCGCGAAGGCACGAAGCGATTTTCGGCCGTTCAACACTGTTCTATTCTTCACTGGTTCTCCTATGGGACTCTGGCACCTGCCGCATCGTGCGACGCCGAAACTGCTTCGTGACTTCGTGTCTTCGTGTTTAACTTCTTCCGTTTGCTTATACGGGGTTTTGCTGCAATCATCGAAATGGAGGATCGCGACATGACCCAACCCACCGTTGCCACCGCCGCCGACTACGCGGATGCCTTGCTGACCGCAAGGCGATTCAAGTCGGTCCTTTTCCTCGTCGTGCTGCTGTCGTTGATCGTGCAGATGACGCTCTTCTTCCTTGCCAAGTACGGCGTGCTGCCCGTTGCCCCGGTCGCTACCGACGCCTCGACGCAGGCTACCGGCTCGGGCGTCGGTCACCTGTTACTGCAATATCTGACCGTCGTCGGCACGTTCGTCGGCTTCGGCGCGACGATCGTGCTCGCGGCCGTCCTGCTGCTGATCGCTGGCATCATGCTTGTGGGCCGACTGATCGGTGTTGGCCGGATTACTTCGGCATTGTTGTGGAGCATCGTCCTATTGGTGCTGCTGTTTCCCTGGCAGGCGGTCTATTCCAACGCGACCCTACGACCAGACGGTACGACCGCGATCAACGACTTCCGCATCCCGGGCGTACTGTACACGTGGGCAGAGATCAGCCACCCGACACTGGGCGCGAAGTTCTCGAGCGACATCGGTCATGTGGCCTACCTGCGCTGGGCACGGTTCGTCGGGTTCCCGGTCGTCGCGATGCTGTTGTTGATAAACGTTCAGATGACCAGTGGCCGGGCGCTACGGCAGGCCTTTGGTGACGACATGCCGAGCGCCGACCGCGCCGACGATCTGCCGACCACCTGAGAGATGACACCTTCATGCGCGAAGAACGCGGGCAGATCAAAGGCGATATCACCGTCTTCGAGCCCTACACGCTCTGGGGAACGATTGGTGGCGATGTGCGCGTCATCGAGGGTGGCAAGATGTGGGTCCGTGGCTCAATCTACGGCGACCTGACCGTCGAGGCGGGGGGTCGTGTCCACGTCTACGGCAACATCAGTGGCGACATGACCGTCCACAAGGACGCAAAAGTCATCCACAGTGGCATGATCGCGGGCAATGTCGTCAACCGCGGGGGGCGGCTGTACATCGACGCGACCGGGACGGTGAAGGGGAAGGTCAAGACCAAGTCAGGTGAAACCAAGATTGAGCCCAAGCCCGGCGAGTGGAAAGAAGAAACATAGCACTTTTCACGCATGTCCCACCCTAGATAGAAACGGCTTCCAACGCATCCGTAGCCTGTCGGTAGAAAGGGGAATACGATGACGGTCGCGGAGAGCGAAGAGATCTTGACCGCACAAACCGCCCGCAGCGACTGCGAACGTCGGGACGCAGACGTCGGCAACTTGCAGCACAGTTCCCCATCGCGCCGCCATCGGCTATAATCGCATCACCAACGCCGTCAAACTGATGCCCACGCCAATGTCCCACTTGCTCGCCGCTGCGCGCGGCGAGGTCGCTGCCGACCTGCTGCTGGCCAATGGTCAGATCGTCAACGTATTCACCGGTGAGATCGAACGTGCCGATATCGCGGTCGTCGGTGAGCGCATCGCAGGCATCGGGCCCGGATATAGCGCCAGGGAAACGATTGATCTGGCTGGCAAATATATCGCTCCGGGATTGATCGACGCCCACGTCCACGTTGAGAGCAGCCTCTGCACGCCCCCCAACTTCGCCGCCGCAGTCGTGCCACGCGGTGTGACGACCGTGGTAGCCGACCCGCACGAAATCGCCAACGTCTGCGGCATCGCCGGTGTGCGATACATGGCCGAGGCCTCGCGCGGGCTACCGTTGCGCGTCGTCTTGATGGCGTCCAGTTGCGTACCAGCGACGCCCATGGCGACCACAGGCGCGTCGTTGTCGGCGGACGATTTGAAGCAACTCCTTCAAGAAGGCGTCGTTCACGGGTTGGCCGAGGTGATGAACTTTCCCGGTGTCATCCAAAACAGCGGCGACATGCGGGCCAAGATCGACGCGTTTACCGGTCGGCCGATCGACGGTCACGCGCCGGGTGTATGCGACAAGGCCTTGAACGCGTACGCCGCTGCGGGAATTCAAAGTGATCATGAATGCGTGACGCCCACTGAAGCGCAAGACCGTCTGGCCCGTGGGCTGTATGTGCTGATCCGCGAGGCGACCAACGCGTGCAACCTCGACGCCCTGCTGCCGGTCATTACGCCCGCGAACAGTCGGCGCATCTGCTTTTGCACGGATGACCGTACCCCGGCGGACCTTCTTGGCGCCGGTGGTGTGGACGACATGGTCCGCCGGGCGATTCGATTCGGCATCGATCCGGTCGAAGCCATCCGCATGGCGACGTTGAACACGGCCGAGTGCTTTCAACTGCCCGATCGCGGTGGCATCGCGCCAGGACGGCTGGCGGATCTGTTCGTATTCGACGATCTGAAGTCGCCCCGAGCAACGCAGGTGTTTGTCGGTGGGCGCGTCGCAACGTTCGCACATGCCGCCCGCTCGGACAGTATCGGCAACTTCCGCATCGCGCGCGATCGCATCGACCTGACGATCCCGGCCAAATCGCCAACCATCCGCGTGATCGAGTCGTTGACGGACCAGCTCATCACAAACGAACTGCACGAGCAGGCCAAAGTCATCGATGGGCAAGTCGTCGCCGACGTCGAGCACGACGTTCTGAAAATGGCCGTCATCGATCGTCACACGACCAGCGGCAACGTCGGGCTCGGATTTATTCGCGGGTTTGGCCTGAAGCGCGGCGCGATCGCGGGGACGGTCGCCCATGACCATCACAACCTCGTTGTCATCGGTTGTGACGACGCATCCATGTACACCGCAATCGACTCCGTCGCGCAGATGGCCGGTGGCCTGGTCGCAGTCGATTCCGGTCGTGCCGTCGCGACGCTTCGTCTGCCGGTCGCAGGACTGATGAGCGACCGACCGATCGCGGAAGTGCGCGACGCTTACGAAAAGCTTCTGACGGCTGCCCGGAACCTTGGCTCTCACTACCGCGACCCGTTCATGGCGATGAGCTTCATGGCTTTGGAAGTCATCCCGAAACTGAAGCTGACAGATCGAGGGTTGGTCGACGTCGAGAAGTTCGATTTTGTGGATTTGTTTGTCTAGGAAACCTGGCGTTTCCCTGAGGCTGAACGTCTTTGTGTCACTAACAGGCGCAAATCCGGTTGCCTCCAGCGCCAAATCGTGTATAACCCGCCGTCCAACCTTTACGACATGCGAGCTCCTCACCAACTTGTCCATAGCCGTGCGCGATTGCGCGCCCGTTACGCCCTTTACCCGATCGAGGGATATCCGCTGTCCCGCATCCCCCAGTGGGTGGGCGCGGAAGTGCGCGTCCTGACTTCGCCTGCAATGGGCGCGGGGTTCGTCCAGTACAAGATCGACCTCGCCCCCAATGGTGGCGCTAAGCAGGCCAGTGATGGCCGCATCGAGACGTTCATCTACCTGCTGTCCGGCGACGTCAGCCTGACGATCGGCAAGGCAAAGCACTCGCTGACCGCTGGTGGGTTCGCGCTCGTGCCGCACACGGCGTCGTATTCGGTCGTCGCGGTGGAGCCGTCGTCGCTGCTCGTCCTGCGTAAGGCATTCGAGCCGGCGATTGGCATCTGCGAGCCGATGGCGATCGTCGGTAACGAGCACAACATCAAGGCCGAACCGTTCGGTGGCAACGAGCACGCCCGGCTGCAATTGCTCATCCCCGACGATCTGCAGTATGACCTGTCGATGAATGTCTTTACGTTCGACCCCGGCCATGGCCTGCCGTACGTCGAGACGCACGTGATGGAGCACGGTCTGTGGTTCCTGCAAGGCAAGGGCGTGTACTACCTCGACGGGGAATGGATAGAAGTCGAGCAGACCGACTTCATCTGGATGGGCCCCTTCTGCCCGCAAAGTTTTTACGCGACAGGGCCGACCCCTTCGAAGTACATCTATTACAAGAACGTAAACCGAGAGATCGCACTGTAGAGTGGGCACTGCCCACCGCCGCAGTGTGAACGGACAATGGTGGGCAGTGCCCACCCTACGAGACCATCCATGGAAAAGATCTACCGCGACGAAGATGTGAACTGGGACGTCCTCAAGGGCAAGACGATCGCCGTGCTGGGGTACGGCATTCAGGGAAAGGCCCAGGCCGCCAACACGCGGGACAGTGGGTTCAAGGTGATCATCGGATCGGGCGGCAGCATCGCCGAGGCCAAGGCCGATGGGTTCGAAGCGTTCAGCATCGGGGAAGCGGTCAAGAAGGCCGACATCATCCTGATCGAACTGGCCGACCCGGTTCAACCACCCATTTACAAAGCCGAGATCGCCCCGAACCTTCGCGCCGGGCAAACGCTCTGTTTCTGTCACGGCTTTTCCGTGCTGTACGGGCAGATCATGCCGCCGAAGGACGTGAACACGGTCCTGTTCGTCCCCAACGCGCCAGGCAAATTCGTCCGCGAGAAGTTCCTTAAAGGCGAAGGCGTGTACGGCTGCGTGGGGGTCGACCACGATGCCACCGGTGAAGCCCGCGCGATCGCATTCGCCATCAGCAAAGCCGTCGGCAGCACGCGGGCCGGTGTCGTTGAGATGTCGTTCCAGCACGAGACCGAGGGTGACAACTTTGAGGAGCAGATCCTCTACGGTGGCGCGATCGCACTGATGCGCGCCTGCTTCAATACCATGGTCGACAACGGCTACTCGCCATCGTTCGCGTATGCCAAGGCTATACGCAGTCTGCGCAGTGTGATCGACGTGATGGACGAGGTCGGCATCGAGGAATACATCAGCCGGCGAAGCAGTCGCACCTGCGAATACGCCGTCCGCACGCGCGGGCCGCGCGTCATCAACGAACCCGAAATCCGCAAGATCTTCGCTGAGACCGAGCGCGGTGAGTTCGCCAAGGAATGGATGAACGAGTTCGCGCTGGGCATGCCCACCTTGCACCGCATGCGCCGCACGGGGGCCGACAGCGCGATGGAAAAGACGGGCCGCGTGTGGCGCGAGAAGTTTGGAAAGTAACGTCGCGTGGGCACGGCCTATCGCATCACGAACTACGAGAAGTAATCCGTGCCGATCCGACCCGATCGCATCCTCGCCGACATCGAAGCCATCGCGGGCTTCTCGGAGAACCCACCGACCATTGGTTACAGCCGCCCGACTTTCACGCCGCAATGGGTCGCCGCCCGAGATTACGTGATCGAGCAGGCCAAGGCCGCCGGTTGCAAGGTGCGGATTGACGCTGCGGGCAACGTCCACGCCCGCCCCACCACCGTCGATTGGGACGCGAAGATCTGGCTGAGTGGGTCGCATATCGACTCGGTTCCGACCGGTGGCAAATACGACGGTGTCATGGGCATCGTCGTGCCACTGGAAGTATTGCGGGCAGCCAACGAGGACGGTCGTCAACAACTGCCACTGGAGCTGGTGATTTTTGCTGAAGAGGAAGGGACGACCTTCAACCTCGGCATGCTCGGGAGCCACGCCTGGGCCGGGTCGCTGTTGCTTGACCGTCTCGTAACGGTGAAGAATCGCGACGGTCAGAACTACCTGGAAGCCGGGGCCTCGTGCGGCGTTTCCGCGGAACGGATGGCCGACGAACGCTTGAAGCCCGGCCAATATCGCGGGCTGATCGAAGTGCACGCCGAGCAAGGTGTGTCGATGTGGAACAACGATGTGCCGCTCGCGATCGTCACCGCGATCAACGGGCGCCGTCAGTACGCAGGGACGATCGTCGGCCAGGCCAATCATGCCGGCTCCACGAGTATGCATGACCGCCGTGATGCGCTTGTCGCGCTCGCTGAGATCATGGTGGCGTTAGAAGCTTTGGCAAACGAGTTGAGCGAACGTTCACCGCAGACGGTGATCACGATCGGACAGGTCTGGCCGAAGCCCAACGCGATCAACGTCATCCCCGGTGAGGTCACGTTTACGCTCGACTTCCGTGGTGCAAGCAATGCAATTCTAGGTGAAGGCGATGAGCGATTGCGCCAAGTCTTCACGAGCGTCACCAGCCGCCGTAGCCTGGACCTCACAATGATCGAGACCGAGTTCCTGTGCGCCGTTCCGCTTGACGCAGCAGTCTGCGGCGCGATCGAAACCGCTGCAAAGTCGATCGGCCTCGTTAACCTTCCGGCTGTTGCCAGCGGCGCGCTGCACGATGCTGCGATCCTCGCGCCGATCATCCCGACCGCGATGCTGTTCGTCGCCAGCGAGGGTGGCATCAGCCATAATCCGAAGGAGTTCAGCCGTCTGGAGGACATCGGTACCGCTGCGCGGATTCTCGATGCCCTGGTGAGGCAATCGTGACGACCTCGCTTGCCCACCTCAACACAGCCTCGCGCGACGACTTCGTCGCGGTCTGTGGTCCCCTGTTCGAGCACTCGCCATGGATCGCCGAGCGCACGTACACCCAGCGTCCTTTCGCGACGGTCGATGCCCTGCACGCAGCGCTCGTCGCCACCATGTACGCCGCGACGACCGACGAACAGGTGAAGCTGATCGCATCGCACCCCGATCTCGTCGGCCGACTTGCCAAGGAAGGTCGCCTGACGAACGAGAGCACGACCGAGCAAGCCGCTGCGGGACTGACGGGCCTGACCGATGACGAGATCACCGCATTCGACCGCTACAATGCTTCCTATCGCGAAAAGTTCGCGTTCCCATTCGTCATCTGTGCACGGCAGAACAAGAAGGATGCGATTCTGTCGGCGTTTCCAACCCGCTTGCACAACAGTCGCGATCAGGAAATCCAAACATCGCTGGTGGAGATTGCGAAGATTGCGAGCTTGCGGCTGATCGATAAAGTGACTGACCAACCCGAAACACCTATGGCAACGCTCAGCTACAACTCGTATGGAAAGTCGGCCGTCCGACTGACCAAGGTCGTCCGCAACGGGCCACTTCACGAACTGTTCGAGATCGAAGCAGAGGTCTTGCTCGAAGGCGACTTCACCGCCGCTTACACCGAGGGTGACAACACCAGAATCATCGCGACCGACACCATCAAGAACACCGTTTACGTACTGGCGAAGGAGAAGCCGTTCTCTTCCACCGAGGAATTCGCGGCGATCCTTGCTCGGCATTTCATTAAGACCTACCCGCACGTCTCGGCTGCGAAGGTGACACTGCTGCAGGCGATTTGGAAGCGGATTGATGTCGACGGCAAACCGCACGATCACGCGTTCACGAGTGGTGGCCCGCAGAAGCGATACGCTCAGGCCGTGCTCGATCGTACGCACGAACAGCCGAGCATTAAGGGCGGCGTCCGCGGGCTGCTGGTGTTGAAGACTACAGCGTCCGAGTGGCGCGACTTTCACACCGATCGCTATCGCACGCTGAAGGACACGACCGATCGCATCATGGCGTCGCAGGTCGACGCGGACTGGCACTTCATCAGCGCGAATGCCGACTTCAACGCCGCCAGCGATGCGATTACGAACGCCATCCTGTCGACGTTCGCGACGCAACACAGCCTTGGTGTGCAGCAGACGATCCTGGACATGGGCAACGCGGCGTTGGCAGCCAGCAGCGCGATCAGTGAGATCCGCTTTGAGCTGCCGAATCTGCATCGCATCCCTTTCAACCTGGAACCGTTCGGACTGAAGTTCGAGAACGACATTTACGTCGCGACAGACGAACCGCATGGGCGGATCGTCGGTGTCGTCACGCGCAAGTGAGACAGCAGCATGGCCGGTAAACTTTCGACCCATGTCCTCGACACCGCAAACGGTCGACCCGCGGCGCACATGCGCTACCAACTCTTCTGGGTTGAAGAGCGCGGTGAAGTGCCCATGAAATCCGGCACCACCAACGCCGACGGCCGCGCCGACGGCCCGCTGCTCGAAGGCGAACGCTTCGGCGCGGGTTGCTACAAGCTGATCTTCCACGTTGGCGATTACTTCGCGGACATCGGCCACCCGGACGCGCGCCGATTTCTCGACAGGGTGCCGTTGGTCTTCGTCGTCGACGACGCGACGAAGAACTACCACGTGCCACTGCTGGTGTCGCCGTGGGCTTATTCGACGTACCGGGGAAGCTAAAACGACATGGCGATCGATCTCCTTATCCGCAACGGCCAGATCGTGACACCCAACGGTGTCCGCGCTGGTGACATCGCGATCGACGGTGGAACGATCGTCGAGATCGGAACCGGTTCGGCAACGGCTAAACAGGAAATCGACGCGACCGGCCTGCACGTTTTTCCCGGTGTTATCGACCCGCACGTCCACTTCAACGAGCCCGGTCGAACCGACTGGGAAGGATTTGCAACGGGCAGCAGCGCGCTGTCGGCCGGTGGTGGCACGACGTTCTTCGACATGCCCCTCAACTCGTCGCCACCGGTCTTGGACGGCGAAACGTTCGATGCGAAGGTCGCCGCGGGCACCGGTAAGTCGTACGCGGACTTCGCGCTCTGGGGCGGGTTGACGCCGACCAACCTCGACAAACTCGACGAACTGGCCGACCGTGGGGTCGTGGGCTTCAAGGCGTTCATGTCGAACAGTGGGATCGACGAGTTCGGTCGCGCCGACGACCTGACGCTCTATCGCGGGATGAGGATCGCCAAGGAGCGCGGCCTGATCGTCGCGGTGCATGCCGAGAGCGAGGAGATCACCTCGCGCCTCGCGGCCGAGGCGGTCGCCGCGGGAAAGACGAGCGCCCGTGACTTTGCCTCGGCCAGACCGATCGTCGCAGAGGTCGAGGCGATCATGCGTGCGATCATCCTCGCCGAGGAAACGGGTTGTCGGTTGCACATTGTGCACGTCAGCAACTCGCGCGGGGTCGAACTCGTTCACCGGTCCGCTGCCCGCAAGGAAGCCGATGTGACGTGTGAAACGTGCGCCCACTACCTCACGTTCACCGTTGACGATCTCGAGCGAGTCGGGCCCGCAGCCAAATGCGCCCCACCCCTGCGGTCGAGTGCCGAGGTGAACGAACTGTGGCAGGACTTGACCGACGAGAAGATCGCGTTCGTCACGTCCGACCATTCGCCAGCACCCGCATCGATGAAGACCGGCGCCTTCTGGCAAGCCTGGGGTGGCATCGCGGGCGTGCAGTCCACGCTTCCTGTCCTGCTGAGCCACGATCCCCGATTGACGCTGCAGCAGATCGCACGTCTGAGCACCAGCGCCGCCAACCGATTCAAAGTTGCCAATAAGGGCGACATCGCGGCTGGTCATGACGCGGACCTGGCTCTCGTCGATATCGCAGCGTGCTATAAACTGACCCGCGACGAACTGCTCGACCGTCACAGGCTCAGCCCCTATGTCGGCCGTACGTTTCGCGGGCGCATCAAGCGCACGATCCTGCGAGGACAGACGATGTTTCTGGACGGCAAGATTGTCGGACAACCGATCGGGCGATTGATCAAGCTCTCGCGTTGACGTGACACGGGCCTCCGGCCCGTGAAGTAGATCAGAACCGCACGGACCGGAGGTCCGTGTCACGAAAGACTCATGCAGACAGCTGTACGCGGACCCATGCTCAATCCTCGGGCCGATCGCTCGGTCGAGTTCATCGCAGACGGTGTGATCGTCTCCGACACCACCGGCACCCGAATCGAATACGTCGGCCCGTATGATGCCGAGGCGCGCTCGACGCTCAACCCGCGGCAGGTGGACGGTCTTATCCTCCCACCGTTGACGGATTGTCACATCCACATTCCCCAGCACCCCATTCGTGGGCGGTTCACCGAAGGGGTGGGAGACGACACACCCAACGGGCGGTTGCTCGCGGGGCTGGAGCGCAACGTCTTCCCCGCCGAAGCGCACTGCGACGACGCCGCCGTCGCCGAGCGGGTGGTGTGGAGGTTCCTGCAGGACACGCTGGCGCAAGGCGTGGTCGGGGGGGCTGCGTACATGACGGTCAGCCCGATCGCTACGCGCGTAGCGCTCGAGATCCTGCCTCCATCGTGGTCCGTCGGGCTTGTGCTGATGAACCAGAATTGCCCGGAATACCTGCGCACCGACGAATTCACGCTCGAGCACGACGTGGAATCGCTCGCGGGCGATTTCGGCAAACGGCTGATCGTCACCGACCGCTTTGCCGTCGCCGTCAGCACGTCGCTGCGTCGCAAGGCAGTTGACCTGGCGCGCCGGTTCGGCTTGAGGACGCAGACCCATCTGAACGAACAGCTCGGCGAGAAGGCATTCGTCGAGCGTATGCTCTACCCGCACGCCGGCACATACACCAACGTCTACACCGCCGACGGTCTGCTCGACCAGGCGGCGATCCTCGCACACTGTGTCCGCATGGGCGACGCCGAGTTCGATCAGGTGAAGTCTGCCGGCGCGTTCATCGCGCATTGCCCGACGTCCAACGCGCTGCTCGGCTCGGGGGTCGCGCCGCTGGACAAGATCGTCGAGCGGAACATCCCCTACGCCATCTGCACGGATGTCGGCGCATCCCCCACGACCTCGCTGCTGGCGGAGATAGCGACCTTCCTGCGCGTGCACGAAGGGCGCTCGACAGTCGCCACGCCCAGCGAGGCGCTGTTTCGCGTGACGCTCGGAGCCGACGTCGTTATGCAGCGACCACCGCGCAGCGCGTCGCTTGCCGTGGGCGATCCGTTTTCGTTCATCGAGGTCGACACGTTCGGAACCGTTCTGCCGAACGCATCCGCAGACTCCGTGATTGCCGCAACTCTGCTCGGTTACGCGCCGGCGGACGCGTCGCTGCGGCAGGCTTACGACAAGCTTGCGCTGGCCGGCCTGCAACTCGAACCTGGCTTGGAAGCGATCGAGGACGACAACGCAGCGGTGGTGTCGCGGCTTGAAGGTCGCGTGCAGCGGGTCACGCTGTCGGGTCAGGTCGTATTCGACCGCAACGACGAGATTTGATTGGTCCGTTGAACGCCAGGGCCGTATACTGGCTCGGTTCTCCAACCGACCGGTTCTGAAAGCCTTATGCGCGACTTTCTGCTGTTGTATGTGAACGGTGTCCGCCACGAGATTCGTGGTGATCGCGCGTTTGCCTCGCTGTCCGACTTCCTGCGTGACGGTCAGCGGTTGACCGGAACCAAGATCGTCTGCGCCGAAGGGGACTGTGGTTCGTGCACTGTGCTGCTTGGCCGGGTTGCGGTCGGCTCGATCACGTACGAGACGGTCACTTCCTGCATTCAGTTTCTTTACCAGCTTGATGGCGCTCATGTCGTCACCGTCGAAGGGTTGAAGGTGGCCGGCCGATTGAACCCGGTGCAGGAAGCGATGCTGACCTGCCACGGTGCCCAGTGCGGCTTTTGCACGCCGGGCTTCGTGGTCGCGATGACGGGGATTTTCGAAAGCGACGCGCCGGTCGATGCGTGCTCGCTTAAACGCGGGCTGACGGGCAACCTGTGTCGCTGCACAGGCTATGAAGCGATCATCAAGGCGGGCCTCGCGGTCGATCGTACTGCGATCACACGGTTGAGCGAACTGTACCCGTCTGCCACGCTCGTTGCGGATGTTGAACAGACGTGCCGTAATGCAGTCGAACTGCGTGGCAGTGAAGGGCGAGTCGCCTACATCCCGACGACGCTCGACCAAGCCGTCGAGTTCAAGGCCCGCCATCCCAACTGCATTCCGTTCGCCGGTGGCACGGACCTTGGCGTGCAGATCAACAAGGGTCGCCGCGATGCGCTGGAGGTGCTCGCGTTGTCGCGCATCGCAGACCTGCACGACTCGAAGATCGACAACGACACGATTGTCGCCGGTGCGTGTGCCAGTTGGACAGCGATCGAATCGCTCACTGCCGGCGCCCTGCCCGAGTTCGCGGTGATGCTCGATCGGTTCGCGAGCCCACCCATCCGCAACGCAGGCACGATCGGTGGCAACATCGCCAACGGCTCGCCGATCGCCGACTCGATGCCGGCAATGTACGTCCTCGGCGCCCAGATCGAACTGGCCAGCGTTCGTGGCCGGCGATCGGTCGACATCAACGACTTCTTTACCGGCTACAAGCGGACGCTGATGGCGGCGGACGAACTGATCTCGCGCGTCATCATCCCCGTGACGCCCGCGGGCAGTGTGCTGCGGATCTACAAGATCACCAAGCGCCAAGATCTGGACATCTCGACCTTCACCGCGGCGTTTTTGCTGAAACGCTCGGGAAACACGGTCGATTCGATCCGCATCGCTTACGGTGGCGTCGGGCCGACCGTGTTGCGGTTGACGGATGTCGAGACGTGGCTCGCCGGTCGCGCTATTGATGAAGAGACGTTCACCGAAGCGGGTGACCGCGCCGCGGCGATCGTCGCGCCGATCAGTGACGTGCGCGGGTCGGCGGCGTACCGGGCGCGGTTGGCGGCCAACATCTTCGTCAAGTTTTTCAACGATTTGTCCGATCATCGGTCCTCCCCTTTATCCGATCGGTTTACGTCACCTGCGCCGTCCAACGGGAACGGCAACGGCAAAGTGGGGGCACGCTGACAATGCCCGCAGTTGGACGAGACATTCCTCACGACAGCGCCGCCGGTCACGTGACGGGTGAGTCGTTGTTCATCGACGACATCGCGCCGAGCCATGGCGAGCTGCTCGTCGACGTGTTCGGCAGCCCCGTGGCGCACGGCACGATCCGCTCGATGGATCTGACCGAGGCCGCCAAGGTGCCCGGCGTCGTCGCGCTCTTCACCGCCAAGGACGTGCCGGGCCGCAACCGTTTCGGCCCGGTGCTGCAGGACGAAACGCTGCTGGCGGTCGACGAGTGCGTCTACATCGGTCACCCGATCGTCCTCATCGCCGCAACGAGTCGCCGGGCAATCACGATCGCGCGCCAGCGGATCAACATCGTCATGGACGAGCTGCCAACGATCCTGTCGATCGAAGCCGCGATCGAAGCCAAGAGCTTCATCGGCCCCAAGCGCTCCATCAACCGTGGCGATGTCGACGCTGCCATGACCGCTAGCCCGCGAAAGCTGTCGGGGTCGATGGGGGTCGGTGGGCAGGAGCACTTCTACCTCGAATCGCAGGCGGCCATCGTGCATCCGGGTGAAGGGGGCACGTTCACGGTCCAGTCGTCGACGCAGCACCCGACCGAGGTGCAGGCGCTGGTCGCTGAGGTGCTCGGCGTGTCGTTCAACGCGGTCACCGTCGTCACCAAGCGCATGGGCGGTGGCTTCGGTGGCAAGGAGACACAGGCAGCTCAACCCGCGATGTACGCGGCGATCGTCGCACATCACACCAAACGCGCCGCCCGTGTCGTCTACGGTCGTGACGACGACATGGCTGTCACCGGTAAGCGTCACCCCTATCTCAGCTATTGGGATGTCGGGTTCGACGAGCAAGGTCGCATCCTTTCTCTGGTGATCGACTACTTCTCGGACGGTGGGTCGAGCACCGATCTGTCTCTCGCGGTCATGGAGCGGACGATGCTCCATACCGACAACGCGTACTACCTGCCCAGCGCCCGCATCACCGGGCAGGTCTGCAAGACCAACCTGCCGAGTAACACGGCGTTCCGTGGGTTTGGTGGTCCACAGGGTGTGGCGAACATCGAGAACATCATGGAGGCGATCGCCGGTGAGCTCGGCCTTGATGCGCTCGACGTCCGCAGAGTCAACGTCTACGGCGTCAACGACCGAAACGTCACGCCCTATGGACAGCTTGTGAAGAACAACACCCTTCACGGCTTGTTCGACACGCTTGAACGGACGAGCGACTACCGCGCTCGTCGGGCCGAGATCGATGGGTTCAACGCGGTCAGCCGCACGCACGTGCGCGGGCTGTCGATGACCGCGGTGAAGTTCGGCATCTCGTTCACCAAGCAGCACCTCAATCAGGGCAACGCGCTGGTCAACATCTACACCGACGGCACTGTGCTCGTGACGACCGGTGGCACCGAGATGGGCCAGGGTGTCAACACGCGCGTGCGGCAGATCGTCGCCGACGAACTGGGTGTGTCGTACGACACCGTGCGCATCGGCGCGACCGACACGAGCAAGAACAACAACACCTCCCCCACCGCAGCCAGTAGTGGAACGGACCTGAACGGTGCCGCTGCCGTCGATGCCTGCTCGAAGCTTCGCTCGCGGCTTGGCGTCTTCGCTGCCAAGCTGCTGAGTGACGGCGACTCGGGGCTCTTCGCGTCCCCGGACAACGTCGTCTTCCGAGACGGTCGCATCTGGGACGACCGCAGGGCCGACGTGTCGTTCGCGTTCAGGGAGATCGTCCAGCAGGCCTACCTGGCCCGCGTGAACCTCGGTGAGCGCGGCTTCTACGCCACGCCCGGTGTCGACTACAACCGTGAAACCGGCAAAGGCACCCCCTTCCTCTACTACACCAACGGCACCTGCGCCGCAGAGGTCCTCATCGACCGGTTGACCGGCGAGACGAAGGTCACACGCGTCGACCTGCTGATGGACATTGGCATGCCGATCAACCCGGGGCTCGACCGTGGGCAGGTCGTCGGTGGGTTCATCCAGGGCATGGGCTGGGTGACCACTGAAGAGCTCAAGTACAACGTCAAGGGCACACTGCTGAGCCATTCACCCACGACGTACAAGATCCCCAACATCAGCGACCTGCCCGACGTCTTCAATGTCGACATGTACCCCAACCCCGACAACGTCGTCAGCATCAAGCGCAGCAAGGCCGTCGGTGAACCGCCACTACTGTTGGGCATCGCGGTGTGGACCGCGGTGAAGGACGCAATGCGGTACATCTCTAAGGATGCGTTCACAACCCTGCACCTGCCCGCGACGGGGGAAGAGGTGCTCATGCGGATGACCCCTGCCCGCGCAGCACAAGCCGCGACCCCGGTGAAGTGAGCCGGGCGTGAGGGAGCGAGAGGCAAGTCCCTGAGACACTGTCTGATGGATCGTTCAGGATCACATTCTGACGTGACACCCACTCGTTACGACGTGGCGATCTGATAGACGCCACGCATAATAAAAAAAGAAGACCTCGTCCTCCTCGATTTGGCACCTAACTCATTTACAAACCATCTGTTAGCTCAAAACCGCCCCCAAGGAAACCGTACGGAAACCGACATATAACCGACATACAAACGACCGAGATCAACACGAAACGACGGCCGTCGATGCGAGGAATTTATTCACTTGTCAAAGAGCGCGTACACCTACGAAAGCTTATCCCCACGGCCGTGGAAATCAACACAAAAATTTGGTTTATGTTCGGGTCTGTGAAGATTCAGCGATCTACCACGATCACTGGTGTGGAAACGGCGGTCGGTGGGTGCAACATCGTGCCGAAATGGTCGGCGCCGGTAAGGATCCATGTCCACCCGACGAACATCAGCAACAGCACCGCCGAGCAGACCATCGCGATCGCGGCCCCTAAGGGTGATGGGCGCAGTTTCGGCGCGGTCGATTCGTCGAGGTACATGACTTTCACGACGCGCAGGTAAAAGTAGAGTGAGATGATCGTGTTCACCCCGATCGCGATCGCCGGGGCCCACCACCAGCCACCGTTGCCGATCAGCGCGAGCATGATGTTCACCTTGGCCCAGAAGCCAGCTAACGGGGGGATGCCGATCAGGCTGACCATGAACGCGGTCATGCAGATCGCCAGCACCGGTGATCGGCGACCGAGCCCCGCGTAGCCGACGAGGTCTTCACTACCCGTCTGCCGCTCGACAACGCCCGCGACGGTGAATGCGCCCAGGTTCATGAAGAAGTAGACCGCCAGGTAGGCCAAAACGGATTGGACGGACAGCGCCGCCGGGTCGTAACCGGCCTCTGAGGTCGTCGATTTCGTCAACAGCGCGACGGCGCACAAAACGTAGCCAGCGTGGGCAATCGAGCTATAGGCCAGCAGTCGTTTGATGTTTGTCTGCACCAGCGCCGCAGTGTTCCCCGCGGTGGCAGTCAGTATGCCCAGGATCGACAGCACGACCGCCAGCATCGTCAGCACACTGCTGTTGGGGTTGTAACCGTACGCCTCGGCGAACGTCTGCGCCACCCGCAGCATCAGCACGAGCCCCGCGCCCTTGCTCGCTGCGGACAGGAACAGGCTGATGTCCATGCTGGCGCCCTGAAACACGTCCGGCGTCCAGAAGTGAAACGGAACGGCGGCGATCTTGAACCCAATCCCGATCAACATCGCGCCCAGCGCGATCGCGACCAGAGGTGACGACGCCCCACCACTGGCCATGGCACCGGCGATCTCGTTGATCTGCAGCGTGCCGAACATGCCGTACAGCAGTGACAACCCGTACGCCATCACCGAACTGCACGCAGCGCCGAACAGCACATATTTCAGTGACGCCTCAGCGGCGAGCTTGTTCGTCTTGCGGAACCCCGCGAGCACGTAACTGGGCAGTGACGCCAGTTCGACGGCCATGAACAGCATGAGCAGGTTGCCCGTCGACGCCATCAGGCTCATGCCCAGCGTCGCCCCGAGCAACAGTAGGAAAAATTCAGCAGCGTCCCCCTCGTGCATCGTCTCTGCGGTCGTGCCGTACCACATCAGCACGACCCCACCCGTGAACAGCAGCAGCAGAATTTTCCAGACAAACGCAGTGCCGTCGAAGATGAGCAACCCGCGCAGGTGTTCACCGACGATCTCGGGACCGGCGCCAACGACCAGCATTGAGACGAGAGCCAGGAACAGCCCGACCAGCGCGACCAGCGGGCAGATCAGGTTCGCTTTGCGCGTCGCGAAGAACGGTGTAAGCAACACCGCGACCATCGTCCCGATGAGCCACAACTCAGCGACGAACGGCCGAAGATCGGTCCACGAGGGGATGAAGGGGGAACCGGCGGAAATTATCAATGAGGCCAGGCTCACTCTTCGGTGATCCGGTATCGTTGTATGGCCTCTTCCAACGACATGCCAGGTTCGCTGGGGTCATCCTCGCGGATGGCTGCGCGCAAAGTCAGTAGGTCCATGGCATCTTCAAGGCGTTCTTTGAGCTCAACGAACTCCTCGTACGGTAGAACGACGAACTGTTCCTTGCCATCCTTGCGGAGAATTTCAGGATGAAGTTTCAACATAAGCGACCACCCTCTTCGTCGTAAGCCTCTCTACGATGAAGTATGCGATGCGCGTCAATTGTATCGTGCTGGATTGCCAAGAGCATACGATAATCACCGACCCGTAAACGGTATTGGGGTTCGAAGTCGGTCAAACGCTTTACGTCACCAGCCAGATCGGATTGCATGGCTCTGAGCTTCACGAGGACACGTTTGCGGATCGTCGGATCAAGCCGATCCGTTCGCGACGCGCTTTCGGCCGAAAGACCACTTTATACTGCATGCCACCGTCCCAGCGATGAATTATCCGAACAGCCGCACCACCGCGTCGACCGTCGTCTGCGTATACGCGAACACGAACACTGTCGGCAGCACCCCGAGTGCTACACAGAGGATCGCCAACGGCGTTAGCACGGAAATCTCGCGCGAGTTCACTTCCGGGAACGCTTTGAACTCCGGTCGTTCGGGGCCGAAGAAGACGCGTTGGATCGTCCAGAGCATGTACGCGGCCGACAGGATGATGCCGACACATGCCAGCACGCCGAACGTGATGAGTTGGGCCTTCGTCGCGTAACCCCCAACGATCAACGTCGACGTTTCGGTGGCGGCGGCGAAGGTGCCGACGATCACCAGAAATTCGCCGACGAAGCCGCACAGGCCTGGCAAACCCAGGTTGGCAAAGCACGCGACGGCGCTAAAGCCGCTGTAAAGGGGCATGGTGCTGGCCAGGCCACCCATGCGGTTGAGTTCGCGGTGGTGGGCGCGGTCGTAGACGACGCCGACGACGAAGAACATCATCGCGCTGGTGATGCCGTGGGCGACCATCATGAAGATCGCCCCACTGACCGCTGCGGGCGTCATGACGGCGGCGCCGAGGATGACGAAACCCATGTGACTGACAGACGAATACGCGACCAGTCGTTTGAAGTCCGTCTGGCTCATGGCGCACAGCGCGCCGTAGATGATACTGACCACGCCGACGATCGCGATGACCAGCCACAGCGCCTTGGCGGCCTCCGGAAACAGCGGGTAAGCGACGCGGAACAGGCCGAACCCGCCCATCTTCAACAGCAGCGCCGCGAGGATCATGCTCATCGGGGTCGGGGCTTCCACGTGCGCATCGGGCAACCACGTGTGGAACGGCACCGAGGGCAGCTTCACGAAGAACGCCAGCGCCAACAGCAGGAAGAACGTCTTAGCCAGCCCGACCGACAGCCCCGCAGCGCCCATGGCGGTCTGGACGTCGGCACGGGCCAGCAGGATCAGGTCGAACGTGCCGCGGGACAAATCCAGTCCGGGAACCGTCAGGCCGCGCGTGTAGAGGTACGTCCCGATCAGCGTGACGAGCAGGCCGATCGAGCCGACCAGCGTGTAGAGGAAAAACTTGATCGCAGCGTACTGCCGCCGTGGGCCACCCCAGATGCCGATCAGGAAATACATCGGTAGCAGCGTCACTTCGAAAAAGACGTAGAACAGGAAAAAGTCCAGCGACAGAAACGTGCCAAGAATCCCTGTTTCCAGGAACAGGAACAACGCCATGTACGGCTTGGTCAGTTTGTCGATGTTCCACGACGCCACGCACGCCAGCACGCAGATCAACGTGCTGAGCAAGACGAGTGGCAACGCCAGCCCGTCGACGCCCACCTTGTATTCGATGTTGAACGCGCCGATCCAACTCGCCGATTGCACGAGTTGGACCGTCCCCGGTTTACCCAGTTCGCCGTAACCATAGACGCTAGCAGGTGACCAGTCGTAGAGCGCCAGCACCAACAGTGACAGGCCAAACGTGACGAGCGTCGTCGCGAGCGCGACCCAGCGGACGGATTTCTGCGTCCGCGCGAGCAGAACGACCCCCGCGCCCGCAGTGGGCAGGAAGATCAGGATCGTCAGGAGCCATTGTTCCAGAAATTGCATGGGTCTTTCGTACCACGGGCGGCTCGCCCGTGATTCATTTCATTCGCAATCAAAGACACGGGCGGGCCGCCCGTGGTACGGCTAAAACATCATCACGAACACCGTCACCGCGACGGCCAATACGGACACCAGCACCAGCGCTGTCACGTAGACGCGAATTCGGCCCGTCTGCGGGGTTCGGACTGCGGCGCCGATGTCCTGCGCGAACGCTGCGGTCGTCGTGACGACACCGTCGACCACGTAACGGTCGGTTATACCCGCCAAGGTCGCCAGTTGCTTTGTCACGAACGCAACGGCGTTCACAACGCCATCGACGACGTATTGGTCGAACAGGCCGATGATGGTAGACGCTGCGCGCGTGGTCCGGGCGAATAGCGCGTTGTACAGCTCGTCAATGAAGAACGCCCGCAGCAGAACCGTATGAAACCATCGCAATGGTGCGATGCGCATCAGCCCATCGGCGATCGCAAAGCCGCGCAGATACATCGCGGCGGCGAGCAGGATGCCGATCGCAAAGGCCCAGAAGGCCCAGCGGTGCTCGATCCGCGTTGCCTGTTCGATTACCCCCACCGTCGCGGTGACGGCGGGTGGCTCGATGTCGGGCATGGAATTGACGTCACCGGCTGTCAGTGACTTTGCCTCCGTCGGTGGGGTCACCGGCCACATCGTCGTGAACCCACGGTACGGCTGGCCCCCCGCGATCGACTCGCAGTGCCGTTGGGCTTCCTTGACCGATCGCGTGACCAGATCCTCGACACCGATGTAACGGCTCGGCATCACGGTCATCACCATCAGCGCCAACAGTGGTGTGTACATGACCCAGGACTCTTCGGCTTCCTCGTGAATTTTCTGATCGCGCGGTCGACCGGCGAAGGTCAGCATCCAGCATCGCGCCATGTAAAACGCCGTCACGTACGCCATCACCGCAGGCAGGATAAACAGCAACCAGTACCCGCTCGACCGCCCGGCGGCCTCGGCGGTCAGTCCGAACGCGGCGGCGTGGGTGAGGATCATCGACTTGCTGTAATACCCACCTAGCAACGGTGTGCCCGCGATCGCCAGCACACCGACACCGAACGTCAACGCGGTGATCGGCAGGCGTTTGTAGAGCCCACCCAGTCGCCGCATGTCCTGTTCATGGTGCGTCGCGTGAATGACGCTGCCGGCGCTGAGGAACAACATTGACTTGAAGAAAGCGTGCGTTACCAGATGGAACAACGCCCCTACCCAACTACCGACCCCGATCGCGAGCATCATGTAGCCCAGTTGCGACATCGTGCTGTACGCGAGCACACGTTTAATGTCGGTCTGGACGACCGCGACGAGCGCCCCGATCGTCAGCGTCGTTACACCGACGATCGCGATGACGAATTTGACGTCGATCGTCAGCACCGGAAACAACCGCGCCACGAAGTAGACACCCGCAGCGACCATGGTGGCCGAGTGGATCAGCGCGCTGACGGGCGACGGGCCTTCCATCGCGTCGGCCAGCCACGTATGCAACGGCACCTGCGCGCTCTTCCCGACCGCGCCAAGGAACAAGCACAACCCCATCGCCGTCAGGCTTGCGTAGCTGAACGTCGTCCCACCTGCGAGCACGAGCCCTTCTCCACTGGTGAGCATTCCCGCCCGGCCAAGCGACACCCAGATTTGTGGCAGTGTTGCATTGCCGAGGTGGTAGAAAAGGATGCCAAAACCGATCAGGAACCCCGCGTCCCCGATACGGTTCATGATAAACGCCTTGATGGCCGCGTTGCTGGCGGACTTTCGCTCGTACCAGAAGCCGATCAGCAGGTAACTGCACAGCCCCACCAGTTCCCAGAAGACAAACATCTGCACGAGCGTGCCAGCGATGATCAACGCCAGCATGCAGAAGCAGAAGAGGCCCAAGTAGGTAAAGAACCGCGCGAACCGCTCGTCGTCGGCCATATAACCGACGCTGAAGAAGTGCACGAGCGTCGCGACGAGGGTGATCGTGGAAAAGAGCGCGATCGTCAGGCTGTCGATGTAAATGCCGACCTCGAGCGACCCACTGGTCGTCGCCGACAGCCCCGCGGGCAGCCACGCGAACGTCTGCACGATCGGCCCGATGCCCGCACCGTAATCAGCGCCCGGTGAAGCGTTCAACCACATCGCCAGCGCCGCCAGGCTCAAGACCATGCTGCCACCGGACAGAAACGTCCCCACGTACCCCGCCAACGGTTCCCCCATCCGCTTGCCGACAAACGTCAGCAGCAGAAACGACGCCAACGGCAACAGTGTGGCGATCAGAAGTAGGAGGGCCGGGGTGGGCATGTTGAGTAAGGATGAAGGGCGAAGGATGAAGGATGAATTGATGCATCCGTTTCATCCTTCATCCTTCGCCCTTCATCCTTGTTCTCTCATTTCATTCGCTCGTTCCACATCGATCGTCGAAAAACTGTTGTAGAAGCTCAAAAAGATCGCCAACGCCACCGCAGCCTCGGCGGCGGCGAGGACGATGATGAATATCGCGAAGATCTGGCCCGTCAACAGTGGGTGGGCCGCGCTACCGGGGTGCTGGTAATAGTTGAACGCCACGAGGTTCACGTTCGCGGCATTCAGCACCAGCTCGACGCCCATCAGGATGCCGATGGCGTTGCGCTTCAACAGGATCGTCATCAGCCCGCAGACGAACAGGAACGCCGCGAGGACGAGAAAATGGGTCAGGCCGATGGTCACGGTAGGTCCCGCCGTCCTTTCGCAAGGTACGCAGCGCCGATCATGACCGAAAGCAGCAGCACGCTCGCGAGTTCAAACGGAACCAGGTAATCCCCCAGCAGCGCCTTGCCAAGTTCCGCGACGGCGTAGGGATGCTCGCCGGTCAGTGGTGCGGATTGTGGTGGATTCCGGCGCGTCCAGTGCAACAGCGCCGCCGTCAGTGAGACCATTAATACCACACCGATCGACACCGCGACGACCACTTCACTCTTGGATGGTTCAAATCGGCTCGTCGGTGATCGACTAGTCAGCATGACGCCGAAGATCATCAGGATGAGCGTTCCACCGGCGTAGACCACCAATTGCACCGCAGCGAGAAACTCGGCGTTCAGCAGGAAATACAACCCCGCGACGCCCACCAGTGAGAACATCAGCGCCACCGCCGTCCGCACGATGTTCCGAGACACAACGACGACGACCGCTGACCCCGCACACATCAGCGCCAGCGCATAAAACAGCACCGCAGTCGCGGTGGCGGTCTCGGAGATGGCCAGGGGAAGGTTCATGGCGATTAAGTGAGGATCGGCTCCGGATCCGTCAGGCGCTTCTTATGGCGTCGGGTGGGGTCCAGCGCGCGGGCGTGGAAGATCCAGAAGACGATCGTCCCGACGACCGCCCCACCAATATTGGCCAGGATCATCTGCGCGACGTACGCGCCCAAAGAGCCCTTGTCCGACCAGTCGCTCGGCAGGTACGGATTGTAATCGACCCACGGCACACCCGGCATCGGGGGGATCAGCAATTGCCACAACGCTGCCCCCAACAGCAGCACGCACCCGAGTGGCAGCAGCACCTTGATGCACGTGTACAGCACCTGGTCGATGCGCGGCCGGGGCAGCGTCCAGCGGACCCACATCTGCACGAAGATCACCAAAATGCACTTGATCGCAAAAATCCCCGCGCCGGCGATGTTCAACAACATGAGCGGCCACGCGTTGGCAAACGTCGGGTCCGCCTGCCACACCGGTCGCCAGCGGGCATCCAGGAAACCAATGATGCCGAACGGGTCGTTCCATCCACCCAGGAACAGCCCCGCCTGTATCCCACCGATCACGAACATCGCGATGTACTCAGCGAAGTAGAAGAACGCGAACCGCATCCCCGAATATTCCGTGTGATAGCCCGCGACCAGCTCCGAATCGCTTTCGGGCAGGTCAAACGGCGCTCGTTTGTTGGAAGCGAGGGATGCAATGAAATACACGCCGAACGCCAGCATCGCAAAGGGGTTCTGAAAGATGAGCCACGTGTGGATGCCCCCCTGCTGCAGGTGGCCCAGTTCGACCATGTTCAGTGTGCCGGCCGCCATCACACCGACGATGATCGACAGGCCCAGGGGGATCTCATAGCTGACCATCTGGCACGCCTCGCGCATCGCGCCGTAGACGGACCACTTGTTGTTGCTCGACCACCCCGCGAGGATCACCCCGACCACTTCCAGTGACATCATCGCCAGAATCCAGAAGACCCCGGCGCTTAGCCGTGGTTCGAATACGAAGTCCGGCCCGAACGGTAGCGCGATGAAAACCGCAAACACCGGCGCGAACACCAGATACGGTGCCAGCTTGAAGAGCAGCTTGTCCGCACCCGCCGGCCGTAAGTCTTCCTTTGTGATGAGCTTAATGCCATCCGCCAGGCTCTGTAACAGCCCCATTGGCCCCACGCGATTCGGTCCCGGTCGGCTTTGAATGTGCCCGGCGACCTTCCGTTCCCACCAGATGCCGAGCATCGCGATCAGCAACGCCGTCGGCACGAAAACGCCGACAGCGACCACGACCCCAAACAGGCTCCGCACGACGAGGGAGTCCGGCAGATTCAAAAAGTCCAGCAGCGTCCGACCGATGAGCTGATCCGCAGTGGCGAGATGGGCGTGCGCAAGATACATCCGCCAGTCTGTCGACCTTCACCCGTAAAACGCTTCGGGAACGAGAATAACGAGGCCCCCAGTTAACCGATCGGTTGTAGTGGATTTCGAGGAGCGGTGTCAAGGAACTCCCCTCCGGCCGCTCTCTCATGTACCCATGGGAGAGGTCAGGGTGCGGGTGATTTCGAGTGACAAAAAGCTATCGGAGTTCGCTGACGCCTTCGCGCATCTACCACCTGAGAAGCACAAAGGCGCGAGCGATAATCCAGGACCACTCGCCACTCCAGATCACCCTCGCCCAGCCTCTCCGGAAATACCGGGAGAGGTGACGGAGCAATCACACCAAGTCTTCAACAGCCTCGGCGCACCGCACGTCCAGTTCCGTCACGCCGCCCGCGTCGTGGGTGCTGTATTTCACTTTAACCTTGTTGTAGCCGACCTCCATGTCCGGGTGATGGTCGGCGGCGTGAGCGATGAACGCGACGGCGTTCACGAACGCCATGGCCTCGTAATAGTCCTCGAACGCGTACGTCTTGCTGATCGCGTCACCGCTGGCCTGCCAACCGGCGAGATGGGTCAGTTCGTCTTTCAACTGCGCGGGGGAAAGTTTGTTCAAGCTGGCCATTGCGATGCTCCTGTTTAGAGCCGCCAGCGTAACCGAGCGCGGGCACGTTCGGTATTCGAATCGAAAGCAAATGCAGGCGATCACCGCAGAGGCGCAGAGGCAAGACGCGGAGAAACGCTGAGGTAGATCAATTCAAAGTTTGATTTTTCTGCGTCCCTCTGCGTCTTCCTCCGCGCCTCTGCGGTGAGCCTTTTCGCATTCTGAGGTTATTCAGCCTTGCGCCGAATGCTGTTCATCTTCTCCATCCACCCTTCCTGAACGCCCGCGGCGTGTTCCTCGTCGATCATGCCGATCGCTCGGTGCGAGAGTTGCAGGAGACAGCCGCCCACGTTTTCCTTCACGCGCCATTGCACGTGCGACGCAACGGGGTAGGACATGAACATCGGGCCGGTGATCTCGAGCAGCTTCGGTGGTTTGATCACTTGCACGTGGCCCCAGAGGTGACCGGTGTTGTTGCCCGTGTCGCGGAACCAGCGACCACCGGGCCACTGTTCGAGTTTCAGCGGCATGGGCGTGTTGTTGTGGCCCATGAAGCTGACGGTGATTTCGTCGATCATCGCCGCGAAGACGGCCTCGACGGTAGCGGAGATCTGGATCTCCTTGACGATATTGAGCGTGCGGATCGTGTCCGGTTGAGAATCGACGGTCATCATAACTTCTCCTTTGCGGGTGTAACGGGTTGCTTGGTTTCCTTGGCAACCGCCGCCGAACGTTCGGCGCGGGCCTTGATGCGATCGAGTTGCGTCGTCCAGTGCTGTTCGAAGGTTTTAGCCCAGTCGTACACGGGTTTGATCCTCGCGGCGTTCAGCCGATACAACCGGCTTTGGCCGTCCTTGCGAACCTCGACGAGACCGACCGTCCGCAACACCCCGAGGTGCTTGGAGACGGTCGGTTGCGGCAGGCCGAGGTTCACGACGATCTCACCCACAGACCACTCGCGCCCGTTCGTCAACAGGTCGATGATCTGCCGCCGCTTGTCCTCGGCTACCGCGTTGAACACATCACTGGTCGTCGCTGCACGGGGCATACGCTTAATATATTCCCATAATAGAATATTTCAAGCAAAAAAATTTCCGCCCCACCGAGATGCGACGTGTCGGTCGCGGTACCCTCGCACCCGCAACGACTTGCGGATTCCCGTTGGCATTGGCGTCGCAATCCGTAACCTGTGAGTCATGCATTGGATCATCGGTGACGTTCACGGCATGCTGCGGGCCCTGCAGGGGCTCATCAAGCAGGTCGAACGGGACGATGCCGACGCGGAATTCCTGTTCGTCGGTGACTACGTTAACCGCGGGCCCGACGCGTGTGGGGTGATCGACTTGCTGCTGTCGATCCGCAACGGCCGATACATCCGTGGCAATCATGACGACATGCTCGACATGATCCTCTCGGGCACGAGCTACGCCGACAACGAAGCAACCGGTAAGCCCGGCCTGGCGGTCCGCTGGTTCCTCGACTACGGCCTGGCCGACACCATGGCCAGCTACGGGATGACCGCCGACGCGATCGACAAGGTGAAGCGCGATCCGAACGACGGTGTGAAGCGCATCCAGGCAGCGGTCCCCCAACGACACAAAGCGTTCCTGCATGCGCTCGGGCCAGTGATCGAGGAGGAAACGTTTTTCATCGTCCACGCCTACTGGCCACCGAAAGACCCGAACCCGCAATTGCCGTTGTCGCTGCGATTGAATGGCAGCGCCCGCAACCGCAGAAATATCGTCTGGATGCGCTTTGCCGAGACGGAAATCATGGCAGACAAAACCTGGCCGCGAACCGGGTATTTCGGTCACACACCGACTCCGTTCTACGAAAACCTGTTGCAACAACCGTTCTTTCCCATTCGCGGGCCCAAGACCGTGTTACTCGACACCGCCGCCGCGACCGACCCGCGCGGTCGACTGACGGCGTTTTGCCATGAGGAACAACGGTTTATCCAGGTCGACCGGGAGGGAAAACTGGTGGAAAATGGGTGACGTCGTTCGAGAAACGGTTTTAACGCAGAGGCGCAGAGTGAGGAACGCAGAGCAACGCGGAGAAAGCAAAATGAACTAAATGAGAAACGGGAATTGCTCCGCGTTCCTCACTCTGCGCCTCTGCGTTAATCGAAATTCCGAATGCTCGACCTACCGCCGCACAATCTGAAGATCGCGTTGCTTCGTCCGCAGATCGCGCCGAACACGGGCAACATCGCCCGGCTGTGCGTCGCGAGCGGCACCGCGCTGCACCTCGTGCGCCCGATGGGCTTCATTTTGTCGGACCGCGAGCTCAAACGCAGCGCGATGGACTATTGGCCGCGCCTGAAGCTCACCGTCCACGACGACGCCGCTGCGTTCCTCCACGCTGTCGGGAACGATCGCATGTGGCTTTTCTCAACCAAAGTGGAACGTAGTCTATGGGACGCCGACTTCCGTGATGGGGATTGGCTGGTCTTCGGCAGTGAGACGCATGGGATCGACAACGAGATGCTCGCGAACCACCAGGAGACGGTCGTCCGCATCCCGCAAGCGCCGGGTGAGCGATGCCTTAACCTCTCGACGGCAGCGGGTATCGGGTTATACGCGGCACTAGGCAAGATCGAGAGCACGTAAGATCACCAGCTTGTCATCCCGAATGGAGCGGTAGCGACATGAGGGATCGGAACGGCAGATGCCCCGGACCAGTCGAGACGCCTCAGGTCGCCACCGCTCCCTTCGGGATGACAATTGAGGACACCTCGGCGCACTCAACATTTGCCCCCCCTCCCGCCCATCGGGTCTAATGCAATTCGATGAAACGCCCCGCCATTTTTTTCGATCGCGATAACACGCTCATCGCCTGTGACGGCTATCTGGGTGACCCGTCCCAGGTCATCCTCGTCGACGGCGCCGCAGCGGCTGTCGCGCGGGCGCGGCAATTGGGGTTTGCTACGGTCGTGGTTAGCAACCAGAGCGGTGTGGCGCGCGGGATGTTCGACGAGGAGGCGGTGCACGCGGTCAACGCCAAGCTCGACGTGCTGTTGTTGGCGAGCCATCCCGGGGCGGTCATCGATCGGCACACGTTCTGCCCCTATCACCCCGACGCGACCGTTAGCCAATACAAGCATGACAGCCTGCTGCGCAAGCCCAAGCCGGGCATGATCCTCGAAGCGGCACGCACGCTGGCGCTGGACCTGTCGCGCAGCTGGCTCGTCGGGGATGCCCCTCGCGACATCGCCGCCGGCGTCGCTGCGGGTTGCCGGACGGTCTTGTTTCAGGACCCCGCGCTGACAAAATCTCCCGCAGCGGTCGCGGAGATGACGGTTCAGCCGGAACACATCTGTTCGACGTTGAAGGAAGCCATCGAGTACATCGAACGCCACCCAACGCCACCCGAGGATGAAGGGCAGCACGATCAGACCGTTCCCGATGAGGCGCAGCCCGCCCCGTCGATCCTGCCACCGCCGGCACGACCGACTTCAGCGACCCAACCGTCAGCGAATATCCGCCTGCTGGCGCAACCCGCCGTGCCGGGTACGGGAAAGGTCGACGCGCCCCCCGCAGCAGTGCCGGTGGCACCTGCTCCTACTGCGCCACCTGCGTCTGCCCGGCTCGAACAACTAACCGACCAGATCCTGCAGGAACTGCGCCGGCATCGCGAGCAGCCGCAGCACGATTTCTCGGTGCCGAAGATGCTCGCGGGCGTGGTGCAAGTGATCGCGATGGGTGCGCTGTTGCTCGCGTACTTCAATGTCGAGAATCGTGAGAGTGCTTTGCTGACCGCTGTCGCGCTGCAGACGTTGACGACATCGTTGTTGTTGATGGGGCGGAAGTAAAGGCGCGCCAGCGGAAGAACGCGACGCGCGCGTCTTCGCTAAACGGCCGCGCATGAAAAAAGGCAGACCCGGAGGTCTGCCCCTACAACATTTTTGAATCCCGTTCGGTTGATCCTTACTTGTACTTCACACTGCAACCGTACGGCTTGGTCTCGGCCTGGCTGACGGCGGTGTCGGCGAGGACCTCATCGAGCGCCTTGGCGACGTAGTTCGTCGCTTTAGCGATGCTTTCACTGTCGCTGTCCTTGATGCTGTCGATCGCGCCCTTGTAGGCGACCTTGCCATCCTTGTTGATGATGAACATGTCCGGCGTCGTCTTGGCGTCGTACGCCTTGCCGGTCGCGCCATTGGCGTCGTTCAGGATCGGGTGCTTGATCGACCACTTCTCAGCGATCGCTTTGTTCTTGTCGTTCGTCGTGAAGTTCGACGAGTTGACCGCGATCCACACCACATCCTTCTCGGCGTACTTGGCGGCCAGCGCGTTCATGTTGCCCGTCTTGTAGTGCTTGACGACAAATGGGCACTCTTCGTTGAACCACTCGAGCACGACGACCTTGCCCTTGTGCTCGTCGAGCGAGACCGCCTTACCGTCCTGGTCCTGCAGCGAGAACGCCGGCGCGGCTTCACCGACCTTGGCCTCGGCACTGGCAAAGCCGGTGAACGACGCGGTGGCCATCAACGCTAACGCAAACAAACCTGTCTTGAACATGACCGACTCCTTCAAATGAGAAAATTACCCTTTTACGCCCGGCACCACGATGCCGCGACGGTGATTGTCTTTGTCGATATAACCGACGACGCCGTTCAGCCCCGAGAGGGACGCCGGCTTGCCGTCAAGCGATTCGGCTTTATACGTAATCGTCGTCGTTCGGCCAGCCTGCTTTACGTCGATGTCAGAAAAAGTCACGTCGTCCGATGCCGGTGGGAAGAACTGCACCTCGGTGACGTCGCTGGACCAGTCAAGCCGTATCTGCCCCGCATTGTGCGACAAGTCCACCAGCGGCGCGAGCACATTTGCCGTGGGCACACGGTCGGTCCACGTCTTGAATAGCTCTTGGTTCGCGGGTTTTGCGTCGTCACCACTCGCAGGCAGGTCGAGCGCGATTGTCGCCTTGCCGGGGATGCAGACGTCCTTGCAGACGAGCCATTTGACGTCCGCAGAGAGCACGACGGGGGACGTCAACTTAACGCCGACCGGCGCGTTGATCGTAGCGATCAGCATCACCTCTTGCTCGTACCCATAACCTACAATGTCGCCCGGCTGGACGAACTTGATCGGCGTGGGGAACTGCAGGTCACTCGCGGTGAAGCCTTCGGGCAGCTTCCACGTCACACGGATCGGCAGGCCGGCATCACCCGGGTTGGTCCAATAGACGTGCCATGCGGGTTCGACGGTCAATCGAATGCCAACGTTGAACGACTTGCCCGGTACTATGGCGGTCGTGTCGGCGAGCAACTCGGCCTTGACCAAACCCTTGCCATCCTGCGCGTGCGCAACGAACGTTGGTATCGCAAGTGCAGCGAGGAACATGGCAAGGAAAAATGGCATCGGTCTCTCGAAAATCAATATGACCACAGCGGGCACGCAGAACACATAGCAAAACAAACCAAACAGCCAAGAAATCTGCTTTTCCTTCTGTGCCCTTTGCGTTCTCTAGGGTCGACACGCTCCGGAACGCAGGATCGACCTGCGCCGGTCATCACATTACTGTACGCGCCTCGATCGATGCGGTCGCAGTCCCAAAATTTTGATTTGCGCTAAGACCCAAGGTTTGTCTGGCCTTTGTACGTAGGCGTGGCTAGAATTCGTGGCCGTCCGGGTGGGAATGGGCCCTATCTCAGGCTGCGTCCTTGCCCAGAATTCATTGCAGAGAGGTTCAAGCATCTCTATGAACCTGGATTCCTTTCAGCCCCCCATCGTCGGCGGCCCCGCCGGTGTTGCCGTGTCCGCACTCAATGCGAACGTCCTGGTTTTGAACAAGTTCTACCAGGCGATCCGCGTCATCAACGTGCGCCGCGCATTCTCGATGTTGTGCAAAGATTTGGCCGAGGTCGTCCACCTCGAAGCCGACGCCGCCGGCGTAACACACTGGCAGAACATGGACTTTTCCGAGTGGACGGAACTGTCTGCGCTCAAGGCCGAGTTTGAGCCCGACGGCTACGACTGGATCCACACGGTGCGCCTGCAGATCGCCGTCCCACGGATCATCCGGCTGGTCGGTTACGACAAGCTGCCGCGCCAGGACGTAAAGTTCAACCGCAGAAACATCTACGCGCGCGACGGCAGCAAGTGCCAATACTGCGGCCGAAAGTTCAGCACGCTCGAACTGTCACTCGACCACGTCAAACCCAAAAGCCAGGGCGGCAAGAGCACCTGGGAAAACATCGTCTGCTGCTGCGTGAAGTGCAACGTGAAAAAGGGTGGCCGCACACCCGAGCAGGCACACATGCACCTGATCACCAAACCCGTCAAGCCGAAGCGCTCGCCGGTGATTAACATCAGGCTGGCAGATGAGCGCTACGCGAGCTGGAAGCAGTTCCTGGATAACGCGTACTGGACGGTGGAGTTGAAGTGAGGCGCTGACCCGTCATGTCCGTCATCACGCGATATCTCCGACGGCGACTACCGCTTTTTGCGGTGGTCGCCGTCGCTGCGTTGGCAACTGCGATCTACTATCCATATAGCCCAGGTGGTCGGCAGAGTTTCAACATGGCCAAGGCGGAAGAGCATGCCGTCAAGCTTCGACCAACGTTCGCCGCGGACAAGCGATTCGCCGATATCCGCTTTTCTCCGAGCACGTCGGATCTCGGTTCCCTAGGTGTTTACGGCAGCGTGAGATCCGACGCTGAGCGAGAAGAAGTGAAGTCGATGATCAGCGCAAGTAACCCGCCGGTGAGTGTTCGTTTCGGTGTCAGTGTTGATCCAGAGCTCCAGCTAAGGCCTCACCATGACGCTTCATCAACTGGGATCGATCAAGCTAAACGCCAAGTTCGAATCGGCGATAAAGCTCGCGCTTCTACAGCTTGCTCCACTGCTCTTGCTAACGACGATGCTGCTGGACGGCGGCAGACTATTTCAATTGACGTTGATGATATCGCTGGCCTATTGCGCCGGCGTTATGTTAATCGCGATGCGACGCCGCGATAAATCAACCCGCCTAGACCTGTGGTTCATGAAATGGTCACCCGTTCCAACACTGCTGGTGGCGATGGCTCTCGATGCGATCTTGTATCGGTAACGTCGATTACTGGTGCAGCGCCAGCAAATGCTTCACAGCGCACCGCCCCAGCGCCCGTAGGTTGTAACCCCCCTCCAACGCGCTCACGACGCGCCCGCCACACAGTTCATCCGTAGCGGTGGTCAGCTTGCGCGTCATCTCCGTGTAGCAGTCTTCGCTGAGGTTGATCTGCGCCAGGGGGTCATCACGGTGGGCGTCGAAGCCGGCGGAGATGAAGAGCAGGTCGGGGGCGAAGTCGTGGAGCTTGGGGATCACCTTTGCGTCGAACGCCGCAAGGTATTCGTCGTCACCACTGGCGGGTGGGAACGGGATATTGAGCGTCGTCCCGCGGCCGGGGCCGTCACCGAACTCGTAGTCGTAGCCACTGCCCGGATAGCAGGTGCGCGGGTCCTGGTGAAGGCTGATGAAAAGGACGGACGGGTCGTCTTCGAACGCGGCTTGCGTGCCGTTGCCGTGGTGGACATCGAAATCGACGAGCGCAATGCGGCCGATGCCAAGGTGCTGCTGGGCGTACCTCGCGGCGATCGCGACGTTGGCGAAGAGGCAGAACCCCATCGACCGATCTGGCTCGGCGTGATGGCCGGGTGGCCGGACCGCGGCGAAGGCTCGCTTTACCCGCCCCGTTGTGACGGCTTTCGTCGCCTCGACGACCGCCCCAACCGCCAGCAGTGCGATGTCGTAGCTCGCCGGGCCGATCGGGGTGTCGCCGCTGTCCAGTACCCCACCACCAATGCTCGCGATATGGCGGACGCGGTCGACGAGGGCCTGTGGGTGCACGAGCGTCAGCACCGACGGGTCGACCGCAACCGGTTCGATCTCAACAAGCGGCGTCGACGCCTGCGGCAAGGGACCAAGGTCGATCTGAAAATCTGGAAACGGGTCTGGCGATGCTACCAGCCCCGCCAGTCGAACGGCCCGATGGATCGCGCGAATGCGGTCGGGGCGTTCGGGATGATGCGGACCGGTTAGGTGGTCAGCGAATCGCGGGCTGGAGCAGAAGCCGGTCATAAGAAACTTAGAACGCTAAATAGTAATCGGTGAACTGGCAAATACATTTCGTTCCCTGTTCTCCGTTTGCCGTTCAGCGTTTCTCATCTGCTGCTGTTGCTGTTGCTGCTGGTTCCACGCGCCATCCGGTTGCTGTTGCTGTTGTTGCTCTTGTTGTTGGTTCAGCAGTTCGCGGTTGAAGTTGTAGCCCGCCGGGTAGGTCGGCACCGGTAGCGACTGCACGCGTTCGGCGGCGAGTTCGGCGGGGATGGCGGGGAGGATTTCCGTGTGGACTTTGACGTCGATCTCCTCGGACGCCTTGCCTCGGAAGACACCCTTGTTAGGCGGAACGTCGCGATAGTCGCGCCCAATGGCGACTTTAACAAAATGCGGACCAACGATGCACTTGTTGGTCGGGTCGAAGCCGATCCAGCCGGCCGACGGGAAGTACAACTCGGCCCAGGCGTGCGTCTGTGTATAGCCGCGAAACAGTTCGGCCTCGGGGTGAACGTAACCACTGACGTAACGGGCCGGGATGCCCAGGCATCGCGCCAGGCCGATCATCAAATGCGTAAAGTCCTGGCAGACACCGGCGCCTTTTTCGAGCAAGTGGGTGATCGGGCTGGCGGCGCTGGTCACGCCAGTCTTATAGGTGAACTTTTCGTCGATCAGGTAGAGCATGCGCAGCGCCAATTCGCCTAGCGACGCGCCAACGCGCGGTTGGAGCACGTCCACCAGTTGTCGCAGCACCTCGCTGTCCACGACGGGCCCGCCAAAGCTCAGGTAGTCGTAGTGCGTGTAATTCACCGACTGCGGTGGCAATGGCCACTGGTCGGCGAAGCGTTCGACCTCGGCCTTGCGGCGGTCGGTCTCGACCACGCTTGTCGCGACGATGCGAATGCTCGCGTGAAACGCGTTAACTGTGAATGCGTGAACAATGTTGCCCAGCCAGTCGAAGTAGCTGCTCGCCGTCGTCGCAGGCCCCAGCGCAAGAGAGAACGACAACCGATGCTGGTCGTTCTCCTGCCGCGGTGCCATGCGCAGCTCCATGATGCTCTCGCTGACGAGGTGCGAGTAGAGGAGGTCGGTCTGGTGTTTGATTTTAAGCAGCATGGTTTGTCAGTAGGCAGTAGGTAGCAGGCAGTAGGCAGGGAAACACTCTTTCGTATTCTCCTGCCTACTGCCTACCGCCTACTGCCTACTCTCCTAATGCAAAAAGTACGTCTTCTGAACCGCCAACGCTGTGTCGTTGATCGATGCCTGGATCTTCTGCAAATACGCCGGCAAGCCTTCGTGTAAAATTTCTTCCAACTCTGCGTACTCCAACTGGGTGTCGAGCCGGCCCAGGATGCGTTCACCGGGGTCGATCAGGGTTGGGTTGGTGTCCGAGCGAATGCCGGCGATGGCTTCGTGTGCCTTGGCGACGCAGTAACGGATGGACCGGGGGAAGTTCCGCTGCAGGATGAGGAACGCCGCGACGTTCAGTGGGTCCATGTCACCGACGAACATCCTGCGGTAATGCTCGATGCTGCAACAGCTGCGCAGCACGGCCATCCAGTGAATGTTTTTCAGTGGCGTTTCCAGTGTGGCCTCGGCGCCGCGCAGGATGATGAACTTCGTCTCGATCACCCGGGCGGTCACGTCGATGCGTTCGAGGTACTTAGCCAGCTGCATGAACTGCCATCGCTGGTCGTGCGCCATCGTCTGGTCCGTTAAACCCTCGAACAGCATCGAGCCGGTCATGACTTGGCGATACAACTCTTCGGGTGATTCGTCAAAGCGAGCCACGGCTTCGTCTGAACGGATGTACCAGTAGAGCGTGTTGAGCTCTTCCCACATCTCGGCCGAGATGTGCTCGCGGATGCCACGGGCGTTGTCACGGGCGCGGCTGATGCAGTTGTAGATGCTGTTCGGGTTCTCGCGCTCGAACATCATGTGCTTGCTGATTTGACCGGCGATCGGTGACGTGTCGTCCACCGGTAGCGTTTTCAGGTGCATGATCTGCAGCACGCTCTGCCATTGCCGCTCTTCGAGCGCGGGCGCCAGGTCCCCCACGTCGACGAGCAGGTTGGTATTCACCAGCAGCAACCGCGCGACGTGCTCGGCCCGCTCGACGTAGCGGCTCATCCAGTACATCGAATCGGCGTCCCGCGCCAACATCGGCCGCGACCGCTGGTTCACCCGCTGCGCATGGGCCGCGATCACGGGGCCGTTGGTCACTTCGGTTTGGGTGCTGTCCATATTCATTGGTTCAACGGTTCGATCGCTCTGGCCCCTCTCCCATGTACTCATGGGAGAAGCTGGGTGAGGGTGCATTTGAGTGCCGAAAGTTTCTCGCAAATCCAGACCACCCTCACATGGCCTCTCCCGGGGTACCAGGAGAGGGACAGGAATCACACTTCTTCCTCTTCATCCGCTCCATCATCCAGCACCCAGGTGTCCTTGCTTCCCCCACCCTGACTGCTGTTGACGACCAGACTGCCCTTGCGGAGGGCAACGCGGGTTAGCCCACCGGGCATGACGATCACCTTTTCGCCGTACAGCAGGTACGGCCGCAGATCGATGCGGCGGCCTTCGAAGTGGTCGTCGACCAGGCTCGGGTGCTGGCTCAACTGGATGATCGGCTGAGCGATGTAGTTCCGCGGATCTTCTTTGATCTTCTCGGCGAACACGGCGCGCTCTTCCTTCGTGGCCTGATGGCCCATCAGCATGCCATAGCCACCACTTTCGTTGGTCGCTTTCACGACGAGCTTGTCGAGGTTTTCCAGAACATATTTGCGATCGTTCTCGCGGGCACAGATGTAAGTAGGGACGTTGGGCAGGATCGGTTCCTGGCTCATGTAGAACTTGATCATATCCGGCACGAACGGGTAGATCGCCTTGTCATCGGCTACGCCTGTGCCGGGCGCGTTGACGAGCGCCACGTTGCCCAGGCGATACGCATTCATGATGCCCGCGACGCCCAGCACACTGTCCGGGCGGAAGCAGAGTGGGTCGAGGAAGTCGTCATCGACCCGGCGATAGATAACGTCGACCCGCCTCATGCCGCTCGTCGTGCGCATGTAGACGAACGAGTTCTCGACGATCAGGTCTCTTCCTTCGACCAGCTCGACACCCATTTGCCGCGCCAGGAAGCTGTGCTCGAAATAGGCACTGTTGAAGATGCCCGGCGTGAGCACCGCGATGTTCGGGTTTTCAGCGTGCGCCGGCGCGACGTACTTCAAACACTGCAGCAGGTTGTACGGATAGTCCTCGATCGCCCGCACGCGATAGGCGCTGAACAGCGCCGGGAAGACACGCTTCATGACCGCGCGGTTCTCAAGCACGTATGAAACGCCACTTGGCGTGCGGCCGTTGTCTTCGAGGACGTAGTAGTTGCCGTCGGCGCCACGGATCAGGTCGGTGCCGCAGATGTGAATGTAGACGTTTTTCGGAACGTTCACCCCAAACATCTCTCTGCGGAAGCTTTTGGCGCCGTAGATGAGGTCGGGTGGGATGATCCCTTCCCGCAAAATCCGTTGTTCGTGGTAGATGTCCTGGCAGAACAGGTTGAGCGCGGTCAGTCGCTGGGCAAGGCCCTTGGAGATCTGTGTCCACTCCTCGGCAGGGACGATGCGGGGCACGAGGTCGAACGGCATCGTCTTTTCAACGCCGCGATTGTCCCCGTAGACGGCGAACGTGATGCCCTGGTTGCGGAACGACACGTCGGCCATGCGAAGCCGCTTGCTGACGGCATCGTGACCCATGGACTGCAAACGGGTTGTGACGGGCCGGTAGTGTTCGCGCGGAACCCCAACCGACGAAAACATCTCGTCGTACAGACCGTCAGCCTCATACTTTTCGAACATCCCGGCCTCTCTCCTCGTTTCGGTCCTGCCACCGGGATTCGCCGGGCGGATGATACGCAATGGGCAGGAAGAGCGAAAGCCTAAAGCGACGACGGGTGCGAGGGGTCGCGTTCATAAGATATGGCAACCGCGCTATACGTATGTATCGTGCCGAGGGGTGGTTTGGATACGGCCAATTCGTATATCGCTCCCTGACCTGGGCCGGCTCAGTCGAACTTACTGGGGGAGTTGTGGTGAGATTTCCGCCTGTTCGCGCGGGTTTCAAGTCTCGACGCATTACCGGTTGTCGGCCACAATCGATCAGAATGAAGATCGTCGACGCGCACCTGGACCTTTCCTACAACGCCCTGCTCGGTCGCGACGTCTTTGCGCCGGCGAACGGTCAACCGACCGACGACGGCGGCATTCCGACCGTGGGCCTGCCCGATCTGAAGCGTGGTGGCGTCAACCTGATCTGCGCGACCGTCTTCACAATGCCCAGCCTCGACGGTAAGCCGGGATACGTGACCGCCGAGGACGCGTATCGCGAGGGGATTAAGCATTTGGACTGGTACGCGAGCGCCGAGAAGGCCGGCCGGTTCACGTTCGTGCGCACGCCCGGTGACATCGCGCGGGTGTTGAACAACGAAACGGGACTTGATGGATCGATGCACACAATCCTACTGATGGAAGGCGCCGATCCACTACGCGACCCCGCCGACCTGCCGGGCTGGTTCGACGCGGGATTGCGCATTTTGGGCCTCGCCTGGCGGCAGACGCGATACGCCGGTGGGACGGGTTGCCCCGGCCCACTGACACCCGAGTCGTACCCACTAATCAAGGCGGTCGACGGGTACGGCATCATCCACGACACGTCGCATTTGGCCGAGCAATCGTTCTGGGACCTGCTGAAAACGACGACCGGCCCGGTGATGGCGTCGCACAGCAACTGCCGCAGCATCGTGCAGACCGACCGGCAACTGTCCGACGACATGATCCGCGCGCTGGTCGAGCGCGACGGTGTGATCGGCATCAATTTTTTCGACAAGTTTCTTATCCCGCCATCCGAGTACGGCAAACGTCGGGCGACGCTGCAGGATGTCATCACCCACATCCGCCACATCTGCGACATCGCCGGCAACACCCACCACGTCGCGATCGGCACGGACATGGATGGTGGATTGGGGCGAGACGAGATTCCCATCGAAATCGAGACGAGCGCCGACCTTCCGAAGGTTGCCCATACATTGGCGGCCGCAGGTTTCACGCGCGAGGACGTAGATGCGATCATGGGCAGGAATTGGCTGCGGTTCTTCGAAGCGAACCTGCCCGGACTGTGATCTTTGACGTAATTTGGCCTCGCAGCCCGGCCCACCGTTAATCTGGGAAGCTTTTCGCCGACATTTTTGACCTCGCGTTAAATCTCATGCCAACAACCACTTAAGCACATCAATATCCCCCATCTTAACATCAAATGTTAAAATAGGTAATGGATTTTCAGGCGCCTTCCGATATAACACTTGTCGCATGTTACCCAGATTAACATGCAGGTGACAAAGAGACGCCTGCAAGGACGCGGCTGGGAAGTAACCGGGATCGGTGGTTGTCGGACAACCACCCGTTTCGCTCGGAGATGCGTCCATGAGCCTCGATTTTAACCTGTCAGCGTCGAAGTTTTCGCAAGCGTACCTTGAACCCCTGCTCGCCGGGGACCGTGTCACCTGTCGCAACATGCTGGACAAGGCCATGGAAGCCGGTGTCGAGCCGCGTGACCTGCTGACGGACCTCGTCTGGCCGACTATGGAACTGTTGCAGTCATTGTATAAGGAAGACCGTATCAGCATCGCCGGTCTGAACCTGGCGACCCGGTTAAACCGCTCACTGACCGACCAGCTCTGTGCCCGGTTGGTCCGCAACGCAAGTAAGGACCGCAAGGCCTTGATTTTCTGTGGCGACGACGAGCCCGAGGAACTCGGTGGCCAGATCTGCGCCGAACTGTTCGAGGCCGACGGTTGGACCGTCCGCTTTGCCGGGGGTGGCGTGCCCCACGACGAAGTCCTGAAGCTCATCGGGGACTTCCGTCCCGACCTGCTCGTCAACTTCGGCACCCTTCCCAGTGGTGTGCCGGCCGTTCGGAAGATGATCGACTACTTGCGTGAGGTGAACAGCTGCCCAGACATGCAGGTCATGTGCTGCGGTGGCATCTACAAGCGGGCCGAAGGGTTGAGCGAGGAAATCGGCGCCGACCTCTTCGCCCCCGACGCCGCCGACGCGGTGATCGTTGCCAACGAGCACCCGACGCGTAAAGCGACCGTCGACCAGCAGACCGTCGGCCGCACCCGCCGGGTCCGCAAAGCCGCCGCCGACGCACAACAGAAGTCCGAAGTGCAAGGCACGACCGTCAACGCGGCGTAAGACAATCGAACCAACGGCAAGCGAGTAATCGAGGTGCGACGCGGTGGAGTGATCGGCCCTGTCCCACGCATCACAGGAGCCTGATCTCCTTCACCCCTCGGTTCGGTTTGCCACTTTACAACCCGCCAGCGCACGAGGCGCTCGGCACCGTCGCGGATGTCGACGTGGACCGCAAGGACGCACGAGCCGGCCCTCTCAGGATGAGAGGCCGGCTTTTTTATTTTATGCGCGGTTGCCAGAAGGTCACTGTTACTCCTCTCCCGGTACTCCGGGAGAGGTTGGGTGAGGGGCCGGAGCAGTCTTCACACCTTGGGCGCCGTGTTCGCCTCATCCGACAGATACTTCTTGCGGATCACCGTCTCCATATCCACATCGTTGATGTTCGCCAGCGTGCAGAGCCAGGCGAAGACGTCGGCGAATTCTTCTTCCAGGTTGGCGCGGTTGTCCTGACGCGCCAGCGCCCTAGCCAGTTCGCCGATCTCTTCGGAGAACCATAACCATGTGCCGGCGGTGCCGCGCTTGCGGTCGGCTTCCTCGTACAGCTTGGAAATGTGACGTTGGAACTCAGCGATGGTTAAAGACATGTGATTTCCTTCCGGCCCCTCTCTCGGCACTCCGGGAGAGGCTGGGTGAGAGTGATTCCAATTTCGAGAACCGCTCGCGGCATTCAAATCACCTGCACCCAACCTCGACCATGAGTACATGGGCCAGAGGCAAATACCAAGCGTCACCGCCCATTTATTGCCTCACCCGGCGCGCGCGGTTAGTCTGCGGCGTCGATGCCGTCCTGCTCCAACCGCGCCCCCGCGGGGCGGCTCGTCATCACAGGAGCAATTGCCGTGCAGCAAAGCACCGTCGCGGGTACGAACGGATCGACGGCCACCCTTCCCTCGCCGCCGCCTGATCGAGCACAACTTCAACGCTTCATCCACCTGAAACTGATGTCACTGGGTCAGCCCGGTGTGGAATTACAGACCGATTCGGGCTTGTCGAACCTTGTGCAGGGGTTGCTGAGCAATTACCGGCAGAAGAGCCGCCTGCTGGCGGACTATCGCGCGCCCGTCGACACGCGCATTGAAGACTATCTTAATGCGCACACGTCTCACTTGAAGCTGAAAGACCTGTTGCGCCTGCCCGCAGAAACGTTCAACCTCGACCGGGCGGGGGTCGCGCGGGAACTGTCTCTTCCGATCGACGATGACACGCACGATAGCGAACTGCTCAGCAGCTATCGCTTGAAAAACGGTGTCCTGCACAACCCACGCAGTGACCGCCGAACGACCGCCGGGACATTCCACGTCGCCGAGGGGGGCCTGCCGGTGCCAGGCGACAAGATTGCCGTTCCGTTACCGGTATTCGTGAACCTGTTTCGGCATGCCGTGACGCCACCGGCCGCGTCCGTCGTTCTGCCATACACCGCCAACCAGCCTAACAAAGCTGCGGGGTTCGTGTCACTGCTCATCCGGCCGATCGTCGTGCCCGAGATTCCCGGTGTGCAAGGCGCTAAGTCGATGGAGGTCCGCTTCTTCGTGCCCGGCAGCCTCGTGAGCAACCTCGACTTCGTCGAATCGATCTTCGGCAACGCGGGTGATCCCGTCCTGCCCGAAAACGACGCGGCGCTGGACCCATCCAGTTGGACGGGCCACACGGGGTGCGTCATCCTCGCGCCGCATTTGACCGGTCTGACGAAGAAGGAACTGGGCCTGCCCCACTACGACCAGGCCACACCCCGCCAGCAGAGCGACAACCAGTGCTGGAAGGACCCCGGTGAGAAGTACAACAACGGCACTGCCTTCAAAATCACCTGCCGAACCGAAAAAGGCGTGATCGTCACGCTGATCGCCGACAACTATTACGGGTATTGCAAGAAGGAAGTGAAGACCCAGATCAGCTACGCCGCCAACCTCTACGGCAGCGCCGAAGAGGAACACGCCGGTGGCGCGATCGCGTTCCCCAGTTTCAGTCTGGGGGATGCCTACATCCCCAACCGGCGCTACGGCAACGGGCGGACATTCGACGACGTCGTCCGTGACTACGGGCACGCGATGCACGCCCATGACGGGTACGGCGTCGACAAGACCTACCCGAACATCCTCTACATCAACGAACACGCGATCCTCGACGCGCGGTCGCTGGTCGTCCATTGGCCGGGCAAGGATGGTAAGGAACGGTCGATGCCCTTCCTGATTGACCATATATACGTCACCCCCTGGGGCCAGAAGCTGTCTCTGAACAAGCACCCTGGCAGTGGTCGTTTCCGCGTGGCGATTACCGTCGCCGAGGGCGTCTTCTGTCACAAGCCCTGCACGGTCAGTGGGGGTGGCAAGAGCGAGATCAGCAAGTCGCTCGGCGACTACATGATTTACGGGCCGATCTACGTCGCCAACCTGCAGAAGGATCTCGACGCCGTCGAAGCGGTGCTGCACAAGGATCACAGCAAGCGCTGGAAGCCCGGCAAAGAGCCGCAGGACTACAGCAAGACGCCGAGTCGTGGCATCCTCAGCAGCGAGCGTACGCTCGGCAGCGTCATCAAACTGCTGACACCGAGCGGCGACTACACCGACGACTACAACCGCTGGCTCGCCGGTGTGCCGAGCGACATCCTCGCGCTCGTCTTCCTTATCAAGCGCCTCTACAACCCCGAATGGGGCGCCCATTGGCGCGAGCACTTCACCGTCGACATCGTTAACGGTGAAGACGGTCACGAGTTGAAGGTCGACAATAAGAAGGCCGGTGGCACCTACCTGCGCGTGGGGTTGCTCGCCAACCACGGGTGGCGCACGTACAAGCTGCGTCAGGACTTTTTTCCCGCTGCCAAGATTCAAACGGAGGACGACATCAGCGCATCCGTCGTTGTAACGCCGGCGATGCTGCCCAGCCTGCAGACCGGGTCGACGAACAGCATCAAGCTCGTAACGAACGCCGAGACGCGCCTGTTCCAACGGCCTGACGACGCGATTATCCCCGGGTTCGACAAGCAGACTGAACACGACATTTCACAGCCGAACAACTTTATCTCCAACTTCCAACCGCTGAACGCGGAGGAAGTGAAGCACATTGTCGAAAAGGTGACCGAGTTCGACGCCTACACCCCACCGATGCGCCACCTGCTTGCCGAGTTTGCGGCGGACGGCAAAGGGCTGGTCGTCTCGTCGGCCCACCCGCGCATTGTGGATGGCAAACCCACTAAAAACCCCCGCTATCTTCAGGACCGGCCTGACCTGGTCAACCCGCAGCTGACGTACCTGTCGGAAATGGGCACGCGCTTCTGGCGTGCCATCCCATCCGACCAACCCCTGCCACGCCCGGTCGATGCAGTGTTGGTGGGTCGTCGTAACAACCCGCCCGACAAGGAAGCAGGCATCCGCCCACTGGCGGTGTATAACCCGATTCACTACCAGGACCTGCCGGAACTGTTCATGGATTTCGTCTGCAGTCTGACCGGAAAGTCCCCGTCGACCACGGGCGCGGGCAGTGAAGGTGCGCTGACAAAGGCGCCGTTTAACGCAGTGTCACCGGTGGTCGACCTGAACGCGGCCCTTGTCAGCTATATTCTGACGGGCCTCGGTGGATTCTCGACCGCTGCGGGCTATGTAGGGCCGGACATCCGTGTCGACCACGACATCAGCCTGCTGGTTCCCGAGATCTGGTGCCGCCTGAAGCCGCAGGAGCGCGACCCACGCTACATGATCGAAAAGGGCCTGCTCGAACGGCTGAATGACTTCGAGTATGACGGCAAGATCATCCCCGCCAGCCGGTTGGGCTATCGCATTACGTATCTGTTCGTTCGCAGCTTCTTCGGCCGCATCTTCGACAACCCCGCCAAGGTGTTTGACGACTCGATGCTTCGTCCCGAAACGCAAAGCATGGAGTCCTACGTCGACGGCATTCTGAACATCGCCGAGACGCAGGAACGGGTTTCCAAGCAGTATTTCGACGACGGCAGTGTCGAGCAGGCCATCCCGCCGTTAAAGGCCCTGCTGCACATTATGGCCAAGGGTAATTTCGAGGGGAAAGACGTCCACCACCCCGACATCCGCAAACTCTTCACCCGCGACCACTTGCTGGCCAGCGACTGGTACCGCGCCCGGCTCAGTTCTAAGCAATCCAGTGACACCGTAATGTGGAAGCGGCACGTGGAGTACCTCGCATCATTCATCGCCCAGGCAACCAGCGACGAGATCGTGAAACGCCTGAACCTGCCGGCGAGACTGGACCACGCGCGATCCGAATTGAAGCGCGTCAGTGATCCGACCTACCTGCATCGATTGA